>Ga0302309_10000332_pt1 | contig 57250 bp, 45 predicted proteins | sample III_Palsa_N1_1_FD_200453 | JGI IMG/M metagenome (GOLD analysis project Ga0302309, IMG submission 200453) | Peat permafrost microbial communities from Stordalen Mire near Abisko, Sweden - III_Palsa_N1_1 | ecosystem: Environmental > Terrestrial > Soil > Palsa > Peat permafrost | place: Sweden...
TTACAAGGAGCTTTTTGAAAAATTAGCCTTAATGGGAATTGATGCCGCGATTTATGCAAAACCAAATGAGTTGGAACCTGCTATACCTTTTGAGCAGGATGAAACGCATTTTCAATATGATAAAGACCAAATCAACAAATACTGGCAGGCATTGGTGAAGATCGACGCGGTGTTTACCCGGTTCAGGGCAGGGTTTAGCGGTAAATGCAGCCCGATTCATTTGTTTTGGGGAGGGTTTGATTTGGCTGTTACCCGGTTTTCGGGCAGGCGGGCACCAAAACACCCCGGCGGTATGCCCAATATGCCGCTGGCCGTAATGCAGGAAGCTTATTCGCACGAGGTAAGCAGTTGCGGTTTCTGGGCCGGAAACCCTGACTTTCCGTTCCCCGTTTTTTACGCCTATTGTTATCCAACCCCTGCCTCATTTGCAGACCAGCCTGTAAAACCCGAAGCCGCGTTTTACAGCAGGGAAATGGGCGAATTTTTGCTAAAGTATGAAGATGTTATTAGCGCTGACCGTCCTGAAAGCTTCCTGCTGGAGTTTCTTCAATCAACTTACGAGGCTGCGGCCAACACCGGCAACTGGGACAGGCATAATTTAGAATGTGATTTTTCGGTTTTTGAAAAGAAACGCCATTAATATTTACATCTTTATGAAGTAAATTTTTATTTTTACAGGCAATCTATAAACTATAATTTAAAAGCCTGTCATTCACTAATTCAATAACTCACTAATTCACTCAATGAAAAAAGTAATTCTTGTTACCGGTGCATCATCCGGTTTAGGTTTGGCTACGGCCAGCGCGCTTGCAGCCCAGGGGCATACCGTATATGGTACCAGCCGGGATGTTAAACGTATAAAGGATGTATCATTTAACCCCTTGCAAATGGATGTTACCGATGATACCTCTGTAAACGCCGCTGTCGAAAAAATCATTAAGGCCGAGGGCAAGATAGATGTGCTGGTAAACAATGCCGGTAACGGCATTACAGGCCCGCTATATGCCATGCCCGTTGAGTTTGCTAAAAAGCAATTTGAGGTTAACTTTTTTGGTGTAGCGCGTGTATGCAGCGCCGTTTTACCAGGGATGATTGAAAAAAAGCAGGGATTAGTAATAAATATAGGATCATTAGCCGGTTTGTTTGGCCTGCCCTATCAGGGACTTTACAGCGCGTCGAAGTTTGCTGTTGAAGGCTACTCAGAAAGTTTACGCATGGAGTTGCAGAATACGGGTGTTAAAGTTACCGTGCTAAACCCCGGCGATTTTAAAACTGATTTTACCGGCAACCGCGAGAAGATACCTTTCACCCTGAACAATGAACCCCTTAAAAAGGAATTTGAGGCCGCCGTTGCTGCTATGGAAAAAGATGAAAGCATTGGCGCTAACCCCGACAAGCTGGCTGCCCAGGTATGCAAAATAGTAGGGAAATCAAAACCGGCACATAGCTATTTAGTGGGTGCTATTGGGCAAACTATTGTACCAACGCTTAAAGCCATATTGCCCGGCGGTATGTTTGTTAAGTTAATGAATGACCATTACGGTATTAAATAAATAACCCTCCTCTACGAAAGGCGCAGTTCGATAACCGGTTAGATTTGACAACTTTCGGAAAGTTGTCAAATCTTTTCGTGGTTACCAGCATACCAGGCCAGAACCAACCTGGGCATTAATCCCGCAGGTTGCACAAAACTAACAACAAGCCCAAATTAAACTTTTCGACAAAATTTGTCAAATTGTTTAAAAACACTTATCTTTGCGAATAAATAGCAGCAATTCCATGTCCCTGGCAGTGCCTTTAAAAGAAGATATTATACAGCAGCAAATTTTAGAAGCTGCCAAAAGGCTGTTCCATATCCACGGTATCCATAAAGTTACCATGGATGACGTTGCCAAAGCTATCGGCAAGGGTCGAAGCTCCATTTACTATTATTACAAGAGTAAGGACGAAATTTTTGATGCGGTTATCCAAATCGATATTAAGGAAATGCTTGCTGCAATAAATACCGCTGTAGAAAAGGAAAACAACGTAGAGCAAAAGTTACACGCGGTTTTCGCGTCCAAACTGAAGATATTGCGCGAAAGGCGATCCTTCTATAACACCTTAGATATCGGTATGGATGCAGATGCCATTTCACATTTCAATAAGATGAAGATTACCCACCATAACCTCATCATGAAACTGGAGGGCGAATTACTGGATAAAATTTTATCCGGCGGAATACAAAACGGTGAATTAAAACCCATATCAAAAAACGAAAAGGACACGTTGATCTTCGTTCTGCTAAGCAGCCTGCATGGCTTAAAGCGCGAAATGGTTATGGAGAATGATTTTGATAATATTGAAACAACCGTCAATACGCTTACCGGCATGGTTATGCACGGACTAAAAAAATAAAAAAATTTACCCCTTTTTCGACAAAATGACAAATAATGTCGAAACGGTTATAAAAAATAATGGCAACAGATAAATCAATAAGCACTTTCAGGGCTTTTCGAAACAGGAATTTCGCCGTGTTTTTTTCAGGGCAGTCCGTTTCACAAATTGGTACATGGATGCAGCGAACAGCCGTAAGCTGGGTTATTTATTCGCTTACGCATTCTGCATTTATGCTGGGGCTGGCCGTTTTCTCCCAGCAATTCCCTTCCTTCCTGCTCTCGCTGCCCGGCGGTGTAATTGCCGACCGTTACAGCCGCCTTAAAATATTACTGGTAACGCAAACAGCTTCCATGATACAGGCGGTATTATTGGCCGCATTGATTCTAACCAAACATTATGTAATCTGGGAGATGTTAGCGCTTAGTGTAGTCCTTGGTATCATTAACGCATTTGACGTACCTGCAAGGCAACCAATGGTACATGAAATGGTGAACGATAAAGAGGACCTGCCAAATGCGCTTGCCATTAATTCGGCAATGGTAAACATGGCCCGGTTGGTGGGCCCCGCATTATCTGGTATTGTGTTACAGGTATTTGGCGCGGGTATTTGTTTTTCAATAAACGCATTGAGCTTTGTAGCGGTCATCATATCCTTACTGCTGATGAAGCTGCCCAAATTCAATCCTCCAGCTGTAAAAAAGAAAGCAATACATGAGCTGGCCGAAGGCTTTGTTTACCTGAAGAAAACCCCTTCAATAAGTATGATAATGTTGTTAATGACCTGCATGAGCCTGCTGGTTTTCCCTTACGATACCATGATGCCGGTTTTTGCAAAAGTGATTTTTAAAGGTAATGCCGCAACGTTTGGCTACATCAGCAGTTGCGTAGGCTTGGGCGCAATAGCGGGCAGCCTGTTTATGGCATCCGTGAAAAATACCGGCAAGCTTAAAAGCATCCTTATGATGGCCATCGTCATATTGGGTATCGGGCTAACTGTATTCTCGCGCATCAGCAATTTACCATTCGCGGTGCCTTTCGCGGTATTGATAGGTTTCGGCTCATTAATGCCTATGACCGCCTGTATCACCATCATCCAAATGGAAGCCGCCGCTAATATGCGCGGCCGCATGATGAGCTACACAGCAATGGCCTTTTTTGGTATGATTCCCTTAGGCAGCCTGCTGGTGGGTTTTGTTTCACAAAAAATAGGTGCGCCTTTAACCATGCTTGTCCAGGGTATTGCCGCGCTGGGCATTGCGGTGGTATTTTTTAGGTTGATAATCGGGGACAAAGAAGAAACAAAAACTGCTGAACCCACTCAAATCGCCATCAAAAATTAATATCTACTTATACTTAAAAAGAAAAAAATCGTTCAATTATTTAAATCACTTAAACTATTAACTATGCAATGGTATCATTATTTCAGCGGCTTCTGGGCAGGCATGTTCCTGGCCAACTTTGTTCCGCATTTTGTTAAAGGCATCGCAGGCGACCCATTTCCCACACCCTTTGCCAAACCGCCGGGCAAAGGCCTCTCCGCTCCACTGGTGAACGTGTTATGGGCCCTGCTCAATTTAGCAGTAGGCTACTTACTTTTCCGTTTCGGTAAAGTATCTGCTGATGACACCCTGTCTGTCGTCATCTGTTTTATTGGCTTTACCTGTATCAGCATCATGGGCGCGATGAACTTTGTGCACAAGGACAAAATTTAGTTATCAAAAATTAATATTCACTTATAAAAATAAAAAATGGAACAACAAACAAACAACACCGCCCTTTTAGTTATGGATATGCAGGTTGGCATCCTGGCTATGCTGCCCGCTGCCGAAGCCCTGTTAGGTAAACTATCCTCGGCTATAGCCCATGCCCGCAGTAAAAACATCCCCGTTATTTATGTAGTAGTTGGTTTTAGGCAAGGTGCGCCGGAGATCAGCATGACCAACAAAAGCTTCTCTGCCGGTAAGTCGCGCTTCGAAACCATGGATATGACGGCATTTATGCAAGTGCATGATGATATAGCGCCGCAGCAAGGCGAAGTAACCGTTATCAAACGGCGGGTAAGCGCCTTTACAGGCAGCGACCTGGAGGTGGTTTTACGGTCATTCGGGATACAGCACATGATATTGACAGGCATTGCCACGAGCGGCGTTGTCTTATCTACCATCCGCGAAGCTTCTGACAAAGATTATCGCCTAACCGTAATAGCCGATTGCTGTGCCGACGGCGATGAAGAAACTCACCGCGTGTTAACCACCAAAATATTCCCCCGCCAGGCAGATGTGCTTACACTTGACGAATGGGTTAAACTTTAGTTGGCCAGGTAAATATAACAAATAAAAAAGGCCCAAAAATCGATTTGATTTTTGGGCCTTTCTAAAACTATCTTTCTATCTTATTTAAAATACTTATCAGCAAAAGTCAAAAAGTATGGCCAGTTGGGGCCATCTGTATGCCCGCTGTTATGCTGGCGAAAAGCGATATCTCCATCAACTAACGTTTCTCTCGGCGGGAATGTGTGTACCTGCATTGCCTGTTTGCCTAATAAGGTGTAAACCGGTCCGGCAGCGTCGGCAGCCATAAATGAACCGGGGGCATCTACCCAGCTATCATTATTACCTACAGTTGTTCCGCTTATACCGGCGCTAATAAATACAGGGCGCGGGGCGCACATCGCTATCAGCTCATGCGAGTCTACCGGCATATCGCCTTCGTTTAGCGGGCCTGCATATTTAATAAAGTTACCGGCCATCCAGTGATATTCATTATCGCCGGCAACATTTTCAACTTGCTCGCCGCTGTAACGGCGGTTTAGCTTGGCACCACCTTCGCCGGATGAACTTACATAGGCAATTGCAAAGCGCGGATCATAAGCCATGGTAACAATAGTGCCTTTTCCCCAACGCGAATGGCCTTCAACACCCACTTCTTTGGCATTTACCGCCTTATCGTTTTCAAAATAGTCCATGGCGCGGTCGGCACCCCATGCCCAGGCACGTAATGCGCCCCAGTCATCAGGCTTGCGGAACTGGCCTTTATTCATTAATCCTATAATTCCTCTTGTCAAACCTTGTCCGTTGTCCTCCTGTATACTGCTGGTATTGAGAGAGGCGTAGCCCCAGCCTTTTTGTATCAACAGCTCTTTTGCACCCGGAGGACGCGGACCACCGGCACCAAAACCGCCCGGGCGGCCCGCAGCAGCGGCACTTACAGCCGGGGCACCCATTACCGACGCGGCCCCTGTAGCAGGCGCAGCTGTAGGACGGGCCGCAGGGGGCGGGCCAAAACCACCGCCACCCGGACCCAATACCATCATTACAGGTACAGGCCCCTTGGCATTAGCGGGTGTAGTTAAAGTAAGGTCCAGGTCAACCTTCACGGCCGGATAGGACGAATTATCCACATGTCCTACCAGCTTTTTGGTGATAACATCAATATCGCCTACTTTTTCATTGGTGGTGCTGGCTACAGTCCAGGTTACCTTAGGCGTATTTTTTGGCATTCTTCCATATATTTCCCTGTCCATATCTTCCACAATTTCCTTACGGCGTTTGGTCCAGTCGGCAGCAGTCTTAACTTTTTTACCGTCTTTAAACGTTAACGGATCGGGCAAATTTGGATATGGATTAGCTTTTGATTCGTCGTAGTTGGCTGTACTGCCACCCGGCCCTCTTCTCAAAGGTTGTGTAATATTCAGCTTTGCCAGCATATCCTGGTAATCCGCCTTTTTTTGGGCCGCGTCCTTATCAGCGGCTGCTTGCTGTTCAGGGGTTAATACCCGTGCAGGTCTTGTGGCTGGCGCGGCAGCAGGTGTAGGTGTTGCTCCAACAACCGGTGTTACCGGCGGCACTGTTTGCGCAAATGCAGCCGACGCGATGGCCCCCGTGTAAATTAATGCAATTATCTTTTTCATTTTTAGTATTTAGTTAGCTATTATTTAAAGTACTTACTTGCAAAATCCAAAAAATAGGGCCAGTTAGGTACATCAGTATGCCCGCTTGAATGCTGGCGGAACGCAATGTCGCCATCGGCCACTAAAGTCTCCATTTTTGGAAAATCATGTATAGGCATAGGTTTTTTACCTAACAGCGCATATACAGGGCCGGCCGCATCGGCTGCCATAAACATACCGCGTGCATCAACCCAGCCGTCCATATTTACTTTTGCTATTTTACCACCGCTTATAAATACCGGGCGCGGGGCGCACATGGCTATCAATTCATGCGAATCAACAGGAAGGTCGTTCCAGTGTAAGGGGCCGCCATATTTCAGGAAGTTACCGGCCATCCAGTGATATTCGGCATTCCCGGTGATATTTTCAACTGTTTCGCCAAAATCACGGCGGCTTGGCTTTGCGCCTGCTTCGCCCGATGAGCTAACATAAGCAGTTGCCATACGCTGGTCATAAGCTAAAGTCACCAAAGCGCCCTTACCATAACGGGAATGGCCCTCTATGGCTACTTCTTTAGCATTTACGGCTTTGTTGGTTTCAAAATAATCTAAAGCGCGGTCAGCACCCCATGCCCATGCACGCAACGCACCCCAATCTTCCGGTTTGCGGTATTGGCCTTTATTACATAAGCCAATAATGCCTTTTGTTAAACCATTGCCGTTATCGGCCTGTACACTGCCGGGGTTAAGCGTGGCGTAGGCCCATCCTTTTTCAAGTATTTGTTGTTCTGCCGGTTTTGGCGGTGGTGGTGCACCGGCAGCAGGGGTTCTCGGTGGGCCAAAGCCCCCGCCAAAGCCGCCCCCAGCCGGACGTGGATGTAAAAAATCAGGACCGCCAAATACCATTATAACAGGCACAGCATGGGTAGCGCTTTTAGGTACAGTTAATGTCACCTCTATATCTACATCAATAGCAGGATATGTTGAATTATCAACATGGCCCTTTACCCATTTTAAGTTAACGGGAATACCATCGGCAACGGTATCAATATCTTTTACTACCGACCAGGTAACCTTTGGTACATTTTTAGGTACACGGCCATAAACTTCCCGGTCAAAATCTTCTACAATTTCTTTGCGGCGTTTAGTCCAGTCGGCAGGGGTTTTAACCTTGGTGCCGTCTTTAAACGTAAGCGGATCAGGCCATACCGGATATGGGTTGGCTTTGGATTCGTCAAAATTGGCAAAATTGGCGACTGTGCTATCCGTTCCATTTTTTCCACCCCTTAACGGCTGGGTAATATGCAACTGATCCATCATGTTTTGATGATCAGCATTTAAAGCGTCGGCGTTTGCTTTGGCTGCGGCAATTTGTTCCGGAGTTTGTGGTGGCCGTGGAAAACGTTGGACCGGGACAGCGGCAGGCGTAGCGCCAACAACCGGTGTAACCGGCGGCGTGGTTTGTGCAAACGCGCACGATGCAGCCAGCGCCCCGGTGCAGATAAGTGTGATTAATTTTTTCATTTCAGGGATTGTTTGGTTTATAATGAGGATTATCTTTTGTCAAAAAAAGCCCCCCGGTAAGCCGGGAGACTTTTTCAATTAATTACTTTTATTTAAAATACAGGCTTGCAAATTCAAGGAAGAACGGCCAGTTAGGTATATCTGTATGCGGGCCTGAATGCTGCCGAAAAGTAATATCGCCGGGCACTAAAACCAATGGGCCGGGGTATTCTTTTATCGCCATTGCCCTTTTACCCAAAAGCGTATATACGGGGCCTGCCAAATTACAAGCCATAAACATGCCGGGGGCATCAACCCACGCGTCCTGGCCATCATAGCCGCTTGAACCGCCGCTTATAAATACCGGGCGGGGGGCACACATAGCTATCAGCTCATGCGAATCAACAGGCAGATCGCCCGGATTTAGCGGACCGCCATATTTCAGGAAATTTCCTGCCATCCAGTGATATTCGCTTGTGCCGGTAATATTTTCAACAACTTCACCGGTAGTGCGGCGGCTTGGCTTAGCGCCCGCCTCGCCCGATGAGCTTACATAAGCTGTTGCCATACGCGGATCATATGCTAACGAAACCAATGCAGCCTTACCCCAGCGGGAGTGCCCCTCTATTGCAACTTCTTTTGCATTTACAGCAGGATTTGATTCAAAGTAATCTAAAGCGCGGTCTGCTCCCCATGCCCATGCCCGTAAAACACCCCAATCATCAGGTTTACGGTATTTGCCTTTATTTACCAGGCCAATAATACCTTTTGTTAATTCCCCGCCGTTATCTGCTTGTATAGTGCCGGTTTGTAATTCAGCATACGCCCAGCCTTTTGTTAATACCTGCTGTTGCGGAGTGCCCGGGCCTGCTGCCGGGGCACCAAATCCACTGCGTCCGCCCGGTGCCGGGGCACCTGCTGGCGCACCCGCAACAGGGGCCGCCGCCGGCCTTGGGCCGCCAAACCCAAATCCTCCTCCCGGAGGGGGCGGGTTAAGAAAATCCCTTCCACCGAATACCATAATAACCGGCACAGGGTGGGTGGCACTTTTAGGCACCATCAGGGTTAATTGAATATCTACTTTTATAGCAGGATAAGCTGAATTATCCACATGGCCAACTAATTGTTTTAAGTTTACCGGAATGTTATTCACTACTTCATCTGTATCCTTATGTACTGACCAGGTAACTTTTGGTATATTTTTAGGAACACGGCCATAAACTTCACGGTTAAAATCTTCCACTATCTGCGGGCGGCGTACAGTCCACCATTCATTCGCTGTCGTTACCTTTTTTCCATTTTTTTCAATCAGCGGATTGGGGTAATTTGTGTATGGGTTGGCTTTAGTCTCGTCATAATTAGCATAGTCAGGCGATTTCTTATCATTGCCATTTTTGCCCGGCCTAAGTGGGGTGGTGATATGCAGCTGATCCATCATGTTTTGATAATCTGCATTCAAAGCTTCTGTTCTTGCTTTAGCGGCGGCTTGCTGTTCGGGTGTTAATACACGTGCAGGTCGCCCGCCAGGTGCGGCAGCAGGTGTCCCCGTAGCTGGAGTTGTGCCTACTACAGGTGTAACTGGTGGCGCGGTTTGTGCAAACGCGCATGACGCAGCCATAATTCCCCCGCAAATAAGTGTGGTTATTCTTTTCATTTAATTAATTGGTTAAAAATTGGGTTTAGCGGTAATTGGTTTACTGGTTTGCTGACGGATTAATAACTGTCAATCAAACATATTTTAAAGATAGTATTTATTGTAATCGATTGCATTAATTATTTAATAAAAAATTTGTTACAATTACCAATGCGCTATTTTTAGCGCTTCGCCACATTTGTACAGCTAAAAATTATTTTTATTTTTATTTGCAATCGATTGCAAAAACTTATTTTTTATTTCTAATTTTAAAAATTAATAAACCAATTATGCCGGGAGAACGATTTGACCGGCAATGCCAATAACCCTGATCTACCCCGTCCGGGAGTTATCGGCATTAAGTCCTGCTATTAACTGTTAATACTAAAAACATGAATAAAGCTACAAGGCCAATTATTCTGCTGCTTATTTTGCTGGTGATGTTTAACGCGCGATCAAATGCGCAAAAGATAGCCTCGTTAGAGGTTACGCTTAACAATGAAAAAACAGGCATTGACGTGCCAGCGCATGTAAATCTTGACGGCATTACCCAACTGCCCGATTCTACTCTCAACCTGGTTGAGGTGAAAGGCACTTCCCGTGTATCGGTTCCGTATCAAATAGAAAATAAGGGGCAGCGCAATCTATACTGGATAGTTAAACAAACCGTTGGGCAACCCAAAAAACATGTGTTTGAATTAATTACGCAAGCGCCGGTTGCAGTTAAAAACCATATTACATTAGTAAAGGATAGAGATAGCGGCTACATGACAATAACCGCCAATAACAAAAATTTGCTGCGTTATGTATATAAAACGGTATATCCGCCAAAAGGAATTGATACCGCTTACCGCCGCAGCGGGTTTATCCACCCGTTATGGTCACCTTATGGTGATAGGCTGACCCGCATACAAGCGCCCGACCATTACCATCATTTCGGTTTATGGGACCCGTGGACACATACCGCTTTTGATGGCGATACTATCGATTTCTGGAACCTGAACAGCAAGCAAGGTACTGTAAAATTCGCCAACTTCACTTCGGTTACCGATGGGCCGGTATATGCCGATATGCAGGTACTACAGCAGCATATCGCTTTCCTGAGGCACGGGCCAGACAAAGGGCAGCAAAAACTGGCTATGAATGAGTTGCAATCCATTCGTATTTATCAACCGGAAGCCAAACAGGACTATTATATATTGGATATTACCATACAATTGAACTGCGCCGACCTGCCCATCAAATTATTGGCCTATCGCTATGCCGGTCTTGGTTTCCGAGGTACAGAAAAGTGGAATGGCAAGAACAGTATGATGCTGACATCGGAAGGGAAGAACCGCGACTCGACGGATAATACCTCGGCACGATGGCTGATGGTACAGGGACAGATAGATAATGATTATGCGGGATTGGTATGGATGTCGAACCCGACTAATTATTCGTACCCGGAGCCTATGCGTGTATGGAACTCAAAAATGAATGGCCGCGGCGATGTGTATGCAATGTTTGCACCTACAAAAGATAAGGACTGGCTGCTAACGCCGGGAAATGATTATGTGTTAAAATATCGTTTCGTGGTATATAATGGCAAATACGACAAAGAAAAGGCCGACGCGGCCTGGGAATATTACGGGCATCCGCCTGTAGTTAGGGTAACTATGGCTAATGTCGCGGCAGCAACTACAACCAAAAAAACACTATCTAAAAAAACTAAATCATAAACCAAATTATTAACTCATATGGACACTACAGAAAATGCTGACTACAGCAGAAGAAACTTTGTAAAAACTGCGGCAACCGGGGCCGCTGCGGTTGCTATCGGTTTTCCAACCATAGTACCTTCAACGGTATTTGGTAAAACCGCGCCAAGCAACATGATCAACATAGGGCAAATTGGCTGCGGGCGTATCGCTACCGTACATGATCTGCAAACTACTTTAAAATATACTGATGCCGCCCGCGTTATCGCCATTGCCGATTTTAGCGGCTTAAGGCAGGATATGGGCAAAAAGTATGTAGAAAGCACCTATGCAAAAAGTACCGGCAAAGCCAATTTTGTAGATGTAAAGCTATATGACCATTACCGCGATCTGCTTGCCAACAAGGATATTGATGCCGTACAAATAAGTACGCCCGACCACTGGCATGCGCAGGTAGCTGTTGAAGCCGCATTGGCCGGTAAGCATATTTATTGCCAGAAGCCAACCTCATTAACTATTGAGGAAGGCCGCACCATGAGCGATATGATCAAAAAAACAGGCGTGGTATTCCAGTTAGGCAGCCAGCAGCGCTCGATGGACCCGTGGCCGCAGTTTAAAAAGGCTTGTGAGCTGGTACGCAATGGCCATATCGGCGAATTAAAAACCGTACGTGTAGGCTTACCCGGCGATCCGGCGGGCGGCGTAGCCACCGAGATGCCAACTCCCGACCGTTTTAATTATGAGGCATGGTTAGGTTCTACACCTTATATATATTATACCCAGGACCGTGTGTTTACCGAGAACAATATACCATCGCGCCCGGGATGGTTGCGTTTGGAACAATTTGGCGCGGGTATGATAACCGGCTGGGGCGTACACCATATTGATATTGCACACTGGGGCATGAATACGGAACACACAGGGCCTGTATCAGCCGAATGTGTTCACGTAGAATTTCCTAAAAAAGGTTTGTGGAACGTTCACGGAACATTTGAGGTAAGCCTTAAATATGCCAACGGCGTTGAAATGGTAATTAACGACACCTATCAAAACGGCATTAAGTTTGAAGGTACAAAGGGGTGGGTTTTCTGCGCCCGTACCGAAGGAAATACCACTGCATCAGACCCTACCTTAAAAGCTGGGGTAATGAAGCCATTTGATGCCAGCGACCCTGCTTTATTAACTTATGTAACCAAACCCAACGAAATTCACCTGTATGACAGCCCTGAGCAGCACCGCAACTGGCTGAACTGCATTAAGGACAAAAAACCAAACATCAGTCCGGTTGAAGTGGCGCACCGGTCATGCAGCGCCTGCCTGATAGCACATGCCTCAATGAAGTTTAAAAGTAAGTTACAGTTTGACCCCGTTAAAGAACGTTTTATAGGCAATGAAGAAGCAAACAAGCTATTGTCGAGGCCACAGCGCTATCCATACGGAACAAGCTATATTGGTAAAGTATAAGTTAGTTTCATATAATTTAATTATAAATGGCCCCTCTGGTAGAGGGGCTTTTTTGTACCCTGAATATTGCCCGGTGCGAGTCACGTTCTGTATCCCACCAATTAACTAATCTCTAATCACTAATCTCTGATTACTAACCCCTATCTTTGCCCCAATGCAATTAACAGCACCCACACTTCAGAAAGGCTTTAAAAACTACAACAACTACGGCGCATGGCTTAAAGAAAAGCACAAAGGGCACCGTGTTTTTAAGGTAATTGTGGACGGCGGCTTTACCTGTCCCAACCGCGACGGCTCAAAAGGCTACGGCGGCTGTACCTATTGTAATGTCGATTCGTTTACGCCATCCGTATCGCGCAACGCGCCTACCATCCGCGAGCAGGTGATACAGGGTATGGAACGCGCCCGCACCGGCAATAAGGCCGATAAGTTTATTATCTATTTTCAGCCCAATACCAATACGTATGCCCCCGCGCATTACCTTAAAATGATGTATGACGAGGCGCTAAGCTATGGCACCGAAGATATCGTCGGCCTAAGCGTCGGCACACGTCCGGATTGCATTGATGCCGAAAAAATCGCCCTGCTTGAAAGCTATACCGACCGCTTCGATGTAGACCTGGAGATGGGCATGGAATCTATCTATAACGATACGCTGGCGCAGATAAACCGCGGCTGTAGCCACGAGGATCTGTTGAAAGCTTTAGACCTTGTGAAAAACAGCAAACTGGATGTTTGTGTGCATACCATATTCGGCTTCCCATGGGAAACCAAAGAAATGATGCTAAAATATGCGGACGAGATCAACCGCCACCGGCAAATTAAATTTGTTAAACTGCACCACCTGCATATTGTGGAAGGATCAGTAATGGGTGTAAAATACAAGCGCGAACCATTCAAAGTTTTCACGCTGGATGAATACACCGACTTTTTATGTGAATTTTTGCCGCTGGTACGCCCTGATATCGTGATACAGCGCCTCTTCGGCCTTAGTGACCGTGCATTGTTAATAGCTCCCAACTGGCAGCTAAAAAAAACAGAAATACAATACTATATTGATAAACGCATTGAAGACAGGGGCGTGGTGCAGGGGTCGGCGCTGTAAGCCGGCCTTTTAAACCATGTCATTTTGCGACAGCGAGAAATCTATACATATGCAAAGTTAGACTCCAGCAAAGCGGGATTTGCTCGTGTATAGATTTCTCGCTGTCGCTTGAAATGACACCCGTTAATAATTGACCAGAGAAGAGGCTTTTTGGTACCCCATTTGCAACTAAACAATAATATTTGTAGTTTAAAAAATTAATTTAAAGTTGCTTTGAGTCAAAAACCCCTACAAAACTATATTCCGGCGTTAACGGGGGTACGGGCAATGGCCGCGTACCTGGTTTTTATATCCCATTATTGCTACGTTTTTGATGATGTTTTTCCTCAAATTGTGCAACGCTTTTTCGGCGAGTTCCACATCGGGGTTTCTGTTTTCTTTGTACTATCAGGTTTTTTAATCACTTTTCGTTATTATAAAAATTTTCATTTAACAACCGACTGGTTTAAACAATATTTAAAAAACAGGGTAGCCCGCATCTATCCCATGTACTTTTTATTGACACTGGCGGCGTTTGGCTACTTTTTTATAACCCGCGATCCTGATGCCAATGTAACCGGCGGATTTCCGCATCCCATTGCATTAATAATTATGAATGTCACCTTTGTGCGCGGGTTCTTTTTCCAGTTTTGGAATACAGGCATAGCGCAGGGCTGGTCGTTAACTGTTGAGGAATGTTTTTACTTTTCGGCACCCATTATTTTCCTTATCGCCAAAAGATATAATAAGTTTTATTTACAACCGCTGGTATTAACCTGCTTTGCCATCGTAATGGTGTTTATATTTAGTCATGTAAACTGGTATGGCTTTTTCGGCAATTTTCCGTTTGTGATGCTGTTTACCTTTTTTGGGCGGTGTTTTGAGTTTTTTGTTGGCGTACAACTGGCGCGTATCGTATTAAACAAAGGCTTCCACCGCACAAACCGCATTGCTTACACTTATGTAGGTTTTATACTAATGTTTTTATGTGTGCTGGTAATGGCCTTTCAGCCAGTGCCCAAAGGATGGGCGGCGGGAGTTGAAAGTCCCGCTGGTATTATTACCAACAACTACTTTTTATGCATTGCTGTCGCGATATTCTTTTACGGCATACTAACCGAGGCCACCCTGTTTAAACGATTTTTAGCCCACCCTTTTATCGAACTGTTAGGAAAAAGTTCGTACATATTTTATTTGATACACCTGGGCTGGATGTACCATGTACTTAATGGCCGCATCAACTGGCTGAATGATTATGTATACTCGTGGTATGATAAATGGCATGTCGACTGGATATCGCCGTTCCAGTTTGATACGCTGAACCTGGTATTTAATTTTATCCTGTTAAATATAGTAGCCGTTACGTTATTTAAACTTATAGAAGAACCGCTAAATCATTACATTCGTAAATCAGATTTTTTAATTAAAAATAAACCCCGCAATCCAGACAACGATTCGGCGGCGATAAAGGCTTAATTTTAAAGTAAACAGATGAAACCGATATATAAATTACTTTCCCTGGCTGTTTGTTTAATGATTATCATCGATGTGCAAAACGCCTTTGCCCAAAAAAGCAAGGACAAACCCGCTGATACGACGAAAAAAGAACAACCTGCCAAACCGGAAGAGGATGCCGCCACCCCCGACATGAAAGTAACAACACCTGATCCAAATGCATTTTATGCAGACAAGGCAGTATATACTTTCGATATACTAAACCCTTCAAATAAACCCCAGGACGGCAAGGTATCCTACCAGGTATTTTCGGAAACCGGCCAAAAGTTGAATTTTGATTCGCTGAAGGTGAATGTTGATAAAAAAGCCAACAAGAAATACACTTTCGAAATTCCCGAAGCAAAACCGGGCTTTTATAAAGTAAACCTGATGATGAATATTACGGATGACGACGACACGGCCCGCCGTGTTTTTGGTATCCGCCCTGAGCAGATCAGGTCGCCCTACAAAAAGCCTGTTGATTTTGAAATGTTCTGGCAAACAGCTAAGGACGAACTGGCAAAGGTTAAGCCCAGTTTTAAAACTACATTTATTAAAGATTCATTAAACCGCAAGATATACGCCATCGAAATGCAGTCGTTAGGCAATATGACTATCCGCGGCTGGATGACCATACCAAAAGCGGGCGGTAAAAACAGGAAATTTCCGGTATGGGTTGGCTTGCCCGGTTACCAGGTAAACCTTACACCAATAATGGCCGACGATGATAACCTGGCTATTATTACCCTTAACGTTAGGGGCCAGGGAAATAGTCGCGGCCCTATAGATACCCGCCGCGACGAGTATATATGTTACCATATAGAGAATAAAGATAACTATGTAATGCGCGGGGCGATAATGGATTGCGTGCGCTGCATTGATTATGTTTTTAGCCGTTCCGATTTAAGGCATGATGATGTTTTTGTTACCGGGGGCAGCATGGGCGGATTTTTGAGTATGGCGACAGCGGCACTCGATAAACGGGTAACTATCTGCTCGGCCCAAAACCCAATATTCAGTGATGTACGCAATCTTATAGGCGAAGTTGACTGGCCCATGAGTGATATAATAAAATATGCAAAAACCCGGCCGGGGCTTACCATGGATAAGGTATTAAACAACATGGATTATTTTGATGTGAAAAACTTTGCCACAGATATTACCTGCTCAACGCTAATGGGCATTGGTTTGCTCGACCCGCTTGCGCCGCCTAATAATGAATATGCCGCTTATAATAACTTATCAGGCAAAAAACGCATAATGGTTTTTAAGGACCTGGGCCACGAGGTTAACCAGGTGTTTGCCACATTAGAGGCGCGGTGGATGATGGATACATTTGCATTATTTTAGTATGAATATGAGGATATGACGCTTACCCGGATGATGATAAAGTATTTGCTGGTTGCTGTTATGCTTTTTGCTATAATGCAAAACAAAAGCTATGGCGGCGGCTTGCCTGTGCGTCCGGGAAGCCTCACCATATCGCCGTCAGTATTGTACTTTTTTGCCGATAAAGGCTGGGACTCATTAAGCCATAAAAGCCCTTTCGCGCAAAATGGCAAATACACTTCAATATCGTATTCTATTTTTGCGCAGTATGGTATCAGCAAGCGTTTCGCGCTGGTTGTTTCGCTACCGTATGTTATTAGTAATTATACTCAAATTGGCTATCAAAGTCATAGTTCAGGGTTAACAGATCTTGAAACAGGTATTAAATACTACCTGGCCAACATCAATTATACCTATTATTTTAGCTTGCAGGGCACCCTTATTACGCCGCTATATACCGATCTTAACTTAGGCTACGCCGAGCCCGGAAGCGAGTTAAAGCTCTCATTCGCGGGCAGCGGCAAGGTAGTAGGCAGAAACTATTTTTTTAATGTAGATGAGGCCGTAAGGCAATATTATGGCAACCAGGGACCGGTGCAGGATAGGTATAGCGCCACTTTTGGTTTATCGTTAGACAGGAGATTTAAAAACCAGGTCATTTTTTCGGTGGGAGGTGAATACTCTACCAGTAGTTTTACTACCGTTTCAGCTAACCAGGCCCTGAATAAAAACTTCTCATTTAACCAGGCGACTTTTAGTTTTGGCCATGCTTTCACCAGGAGCATCTCGGTATTTGTTAGCGCCGGCACATTTATTTCGGGCCGCAATACCGGCGATGGCAGCAGCGCCTCTATTTCGTTAAACCTTAGGCCATTTAGGGGGATTTAGAAATGATGATGATGATCCGGCTATTAATTATTATTGTGCTATTGCCAGCCTGTTGCATTGCCCAAACAGCCGAAAGCTTAATGGAAAGCGGCAATACCAAAAAAAACGCAAAGGATTATAAAGGAGCTATTGCTGATTTCACCCAGGCCATACAGCTAAGCGGTAAAAGCGCCAAAGCTTATTTTTACCGGGCCAATACCTATAGCGAAATGCAGGATTATCCCGCCGCGATAAAAGACTTTACCACTTCTATCGGCCTCGATCCTTCGGCTGCCAATGTGGATGCCTACGCGTACCGGGGCAGCGCCAACAGCGCCAATAAAAACTATGAAGACGCGGTGGCCGACTATACAAAAGCCATTGAATTAAGCCGCTTACCCAATCCTTACACCTATCATTACCGCGCCGACGCGAAATCCAATTTAAAAGATTATACCGGCGCGATTGATGATTTTACCAGGGCGATAAAAATAAAGCCAGATGATGCTTCACTATATGAATACCGTGGGCTTGCCAAAACTAATGTGGATGATTATAAAGGAGCTATCGCCGATTATGATATGGCTGTTAAACTCGACCCTAAAAATGCCGAGGTGATCTATTACCGGGCAAACGCAAAAAGCAATAATGGCGATTTTAAAGGTGCAGTTGACGATTATTCCATCGCGGTAAAAGCCGCCCCCCAAAATGCGGAAGCCCATTTTTACCGGGCAAATGCTGAAGCAAATATGAAAGATTATACTGCGGCCATTGCCGACTATTTAACTACCATCCAGCTAAACAACAAACTGCCTAACGTATATAAATACCTCGCCAACGTTTTAAGCAATAATGGCGATAACGAGGTGGCCCTTGATTATTTTGCCAAAGCAACAGCCACCGACCCCACAAACCCAGAAGTATACATTTACAGCGGTATGGTTAAAAGTAACCTCAACGATAAACCCGGTGCCATTGCCGATTTTGACAAGTCAATTGAACTTAAGCCAGACAACTCTGATGCCTATCAAAACCGTGCCGACGCGAAATTCAACATTAAGCTTTACGATGCCGCCAAGGCGGATGTTGACAAAGCGATAGAACTTGATCCTAAGAATGGTTTTGCCTATTTAACGCGTTCAAGAATTGATATTAAACTTAATGATACCGCCTCTACTATAACGGACCTTAACTTAGCCATTGGTGCAAATCCGCAAAATGATTATGCCTATTTGCTGCTGGCCGATATTAAGGTTGACCGGCGGGATTTTAAAGGGGCGCTGAAGGATTATGACATGGCTATCAAATATAACGCAACCAACACCGAAGGTTATTTAAAGCGCGGCATTGCAAGGATAAAGGTACAGGACAGGATAGGCGCTTTGCAGGATTTTAAGAAAATAGCCGACTTCAATTCAAAAGATTATATTATATACCGCCGCCTGGCTGAAGCCATGATAGAGGATAAATTTTATAATGAAGCGCTGGCGTTATTTGGTGCGCTGACAGTTAAACAGCCCAAAAGCGCCGATGTTTTTGTGGCCTGTGGCATGGCAAAGCAAAATCTTGGTGATATAAATGGCGCAATAACAGATTATAACGCCGCGATAGTGTTAGATTCAGCATCAAACTTCGCTTATCAAAACCGCGGAAGCGCCAAAGCTTTGCTTAAAGACTATGATGGCGCGCTGGCAGATATCAATAAGGCTATCACCCTATACGGGAAAGATGAGGGTGATGAGGCATATTTTATCAGGGCGGGTATTAAAATGACCCAAAAGGATTACGGCGGCGCGGTGGACGATTACAACTCAGCTTTGTTTTTAAACCTGAAAAACATAAAAACGTACCGTTATCGCGGCGTTGCCGAAAGTATGCTGCCCGACCTGGAAAACATGACTGCCGATTTTAATGAAGCCCTTACGCTTGAGCCGCAAAATGAACAGGTTTATAACATGCGCGGGTTAGCTTATATGAATTTAAATAATCCGCTGGGGGCAATAGTTGACTATACCTGGGCCATATCCCTAAACCCCGCCAATCCCGATCCGTATTTGAACCGGGGCCTGGCGAAAATATCCGTCCAGATAGATAAGCCCGGTGCATGCAAAGATTTTACCAATGCAGCCCAATTAGGCCTAAAAGCAGCAGCCGATGCTTTAGTGCAATATTGTAAGTAAAAAGGGCAAACTTAAAATCTTTGTAATCTATTTGGTATAGCATTAATCATCAACCCAATCACTTACAATTTTTGCCGATAACAGGCAAAGCGGAATACCGCCGCCCGGATGCACGCTTCCCCCGCAGAAATACAGGTTTTTGATTTTTGCAGACCGGTTGGCATGGCGCATAAAAGCGGCAAATTTACTGTTGGAACTTGTGCCATAGATTGAACCCTGGTAGCTTGATGTTTTATTTTCAATACTTCGCGGGTCAAGGATACTTTCGCAAACAATAAGTTTGCTGATGTCTTCGCCTAAAATTTTGGAGAGTTTAGTTAATATGTTTTCACGGGCCGTATTGATCAACTTATCCCAATCCTGCCCGGTATTAGCCGGAACGTTTATCATGGTAAACCAATTCCCGCAATCGTGCGGGGCATCATCTGCTTTATATTTCGAGGAGATATTCAGGTAGATAGTTGGATCGTTATAAATGTTTTCTTCTTTCCATATATGGTTAAATTCAGCTTTATAATCTGCACTAAAAAATATATTATGCAGATCCAGTTGCGGAAACTTTTTACTTATCCCCCAATAAAATACCAATGCCGAACTGCTGCGCTCCTGCTGTAATATTTTTTTCGGAAACAGATTAGGATAGTCTTTTAACAGCTTATGATAGGTGAACCAAACATCCATATTAGAGATAACAATATCCGCATCAACAACCTCACCTTTTACCTTTAAACCTTTTACCTTTTCGCTATCCAAAACGATCTCATCAACCAGCGAATTATAATGAAACTTTACTCGCAGGGATTCAGCCAGCTTAACCAGGCCGGTAATAATACTGTACATTCCGCCGGTTGGAAAATAAGCACCATAATGCTGTTCCAAATGCGGGACCACATTTAAGGTAGCCGGTGCGGTATATGGATTTGAGCCATTATAGGTGGCATACCGGTCGAAAAACTGTACCATGCGTTCATCCTTAAAAAACCTTTGATTGGCCTGGTGCATGGTCCGCATGGCATCTATTTGGGGTAAACGCAGTATAGATTTTAAGGTGTCCCATCTCCAATACGTTTTAAGGCGGTGAAGCGACTGCTCTAAAAATACCTTATGCGTGATATGGTAAATATCGCTGCTATTTGCCGCGTATTTTAGCAGTGTTTCAACAGGTTCATTAGTGGCGGCGGCTACTTCACGGGCAATTTCCCCAGTATCGGCACGTGCATTTAATTGGGTGCCGTCTTCATAAAAATATTTGCAAATAGTATTTAGGCGCGTATATGTAAAATAATCTGACGGACTTTTTCCTGCCAACTCAAACAGTTCATCAATATATTGCGGCATGGTAAGCAGGCTTGGCCCTGCATCAAAGCGGTAACCATCCTGCTTAATTTCCGCTAATTTGCCGCCGGGATAATTATTGGCCTCAAATACCTCAACCTGGTAACCTTTAACAGCTAAACGGATGGCGGCGGCTATCCCCGCTATTCCGGCACCGATGATTAAAACTTTTTTGGAGGGCATCGGGCAAATATACAGGGCTACTTTAAGATTTGTCAACTTTTAAAAAGTTGACAAATCTGTTGAGACTACAAATAGCTTCTTCTTTCTTCAATCACTGTGTCAGATAAACTGCTTTTCAAGTCTTTTAGTAATTCTCTTGATTTCGCAAATGAGAAGTCATTAAGTGTTAAATGCTTCTCTTTAATATCTAATTCTACATCAACAAATGTAACCAGTACCTTAACCGGTTTATCAATATTTATGGGTTCATCTAACGTGATACTCCCATTATTATATGCTCCACTCAATTGTACCATAATCAAATTTACTGATAATCCGTTTAAGATTTGACAACTTTTTAAAATTGTCAAATCTGACCGGGTCAAACAAAAAAGCAGAGCCCGTTAAAGCCCTGCTCCTTTTGTTGTAAGTGATAAGCTTAATAAGCCGGGTGACTGATATTTTGACTATCTATTAACGGCTTTACGGTTATATCTTACTGTTTATAATTACAGTCGCCACGGGGTATAGTTTTAAGAAAATCAAATTAATTAAGCGGCCTCTTAATTATTGATATGCAGCACTGCGTATTTAATAAAATTACTGGTCAGGCCGTAATCCTCCGTCCCCTTTCTTCGGATGAAAAAGAAGTCGCGGGTAATTTTCAGGCCTTCTATGGGCACTTCAACCAGGTCGCCTTCGGCTAACTGGCGAATGATGGATGGCCGGGGCATAAAGCCCAGGCATTGGTCGGCCAATAAAAAGTTCTTCAAAGCTTCGGTACCGCCCAGGCGTATTTTTACGGAAAGGTCAGCAGGTTTGATATTTAGCGCGGACAGCGATTTTAACAACGCGTTTAAAGTGCCCGAGCCACGCTCGCGCAGGGCAACAGGTGTTTTTAACAATTGCTTCAATGTTAATGATTTACCAGCCAGCGGACTTTTGGCCGAACATACCGGTATTACCTCATCGCTCATAAACGGGCGGTAGGCAACCGTAGTCAGTTTATTATCTACTTCAATAATGCCGATGTCTACCTCGTGGTTTAGCAACGCGTTTAAAATATATTCGGAGTTACGGTTAACCAACTGCACATGCACATTGGCATATTCGCGCTGGTAGCCCGAAAGGATGGACGGCAAAATATATAGCGCGATGGTTGTACTGGCACCCAAACGCAAATGCCCCGCCGCCTGCGATACATTGCTGAGTACTGAAAGGTCGTATTCAATTTTACGTTCAATTTCTGTGGCCTGCAGCAGGTATTCATTCAGTTTTTTACCGGCTTCGGTTAGCAGGATGCTGTTGCCTTTGCGCTCAAACAGCGGCACTTTATACTGATCTTCAAGCGCTTTGATGTGTTTGCTGATAGCCGGCTGCGTTACAAACAAAACCTGCGCGGCTTTTGAAAAGCTTAGGTTAGCGGCAACCTCCATAAAAACACGGTGGGCGAAAGAGATCATTTATAATATTTATACAAACTTTAAACTAAAATCAACTGAAGCATCAAAGTGACATTCAATTGCATCTGCAATATTAAGATTTAATTCTTCAAGTGTATCTCCCTGGGTGAATATAGATTCACTTATCGCTTTTGCATTGTAACCGCCTTCTTCTGCATGTTTAACAAAAAATATAAGTTGTTTCATATTAGTTCTTTATTCTTATAAAATACCTGCCATTGAATTTGTAAACAATTGATTTGCTGGTCATGTGATTGTCTTCATCAATTAGAGGGAATTTTATCGTTTTAGTTTTTGAATTGAAATTTATCTCTGTACCACTTACACCATCGACACCTGATCGATAATAGCAATCTAAATGACTGTTTAATCCACTTGTGGTTTTTATCAGGTTGATACCATAGTCGAGTTTTTTATTTCTAATACCAAAAATCATTAGCCCTTCCCAATGATCATTAAATCCTTCAGCGGCAGCGTAAATAATGGCGTAACAGGTCTTACCATTTGCTGTAAATCGGTAAATCTCTTTAAAATCTGCCGGACTGCCTAACGAACCCGTTGGAACATCCGATAATGTATCCGTTTGATCACCAATTTTATATTGGAAAAGATTTGTCATCGCACCTTGAGTGCCTCCCGTGCCCATATCCCACGAGTATATTCTCAATTGGCCGTCAGCGGATGTAAGAATACCAAGCCCGGCATTTGTTAAGGAATCAAAAGGAAATTTAATGGTAAACGGATATTTAGAAGCATACTTGCCCAAAATTGAACGGAACTCATCATTTGCCAGGTCTAAAGAATCTATTATTGTACCTGTTGTGTCTCCTGATGTTTGCACAGTCCAATAATTGATCGTTCTAAACGACTTTAAAAGATCAGCTTCAAGTTTTTTTGATGTTTGAGCAGTTACCTTTATAGAAATGATAAGGAGCAAATAAAAAAAGAAAAGGATCCGGGCTTTCATAAAATATTTCACATAAAAATAGGGATAATCTCCCGATCATCCCTATTAATTTATACGATTAGCAACTAATCTCTGATCACCAGTCTCTAATCACTCAAAACCACCTGCCCTATCAAATGCTTCTCCACCAAATACTCCGCAATTTGCACGGCATTGGTTGCGGCGCCTTTGCGCAGGTTATCGGATACTATCCAGCAGTTCAGCGTTTTTGGCTGGCTTTCATCCCTGCGGATACGGCCTACAAAAACTTCGTCTTTTTCATGCGCGTCAAGCGGCATGGGGTATTTTAAATTGGCTACGTCATCGGTAACAATAATGCCGGGGGCGTTTTCTAAGATCGCCCGCAATTCTGCCAAATCAAACTCGTTCTCAAACTCAATATTCACCGACTCGGAATGACCACCCATAACCGGGATACGCACTGTAGTAGCAGTAACTTTGATACTGTCGTCGCCCATTATTTTTTTGGTTTCCAGCACCATTTTCATTTCTTCCTTGGTATAGCCGTTGTCGGTAAATACATCAATATGCGGCAATACATTAAGGTCAATTTGGTATGGATAGGCTTTAGGGCCGTCAATGCCTTTGCGCTCGTTCATTAACTGCTCAACAGCCTTTACGCCCGTGCCAGTAACTGATTGATAAGTAGATACCACCACGCGTTTAATTTTATAACGGTCATGCAGCGGTTTTAAGGCCACTACCATTTGTATGGTAGAGCAATTTGGGTTGGCAATTATTTTATCGTCGGCGGTCAATACATCAGCATTAACTTCGGGCACTACAAGTTTCTTGGTAGGGTCCATGCGCCATGCGGATGAATTATCAACCACGGTAGTGCCAACCGCCGCAAAAAGTGGCGCCTGCGTCAATGAAGTGCTGCCCCCTGCCGAAAATAAGGCCAGGTCGGGCTTCTGTTTTATCGCATCCTCAACAGAAATTACCTTATACTGCTTGCCCTTAAAAGTAAGCTCTTTACCTACACTTTTTTCGGATGCAACTAATAATAATTCTGTAACCGGGAAGTTGCGTTCTTCAAGAACCTGCAACATTTTGGTGCCCACTAATCCCGTGGCACCTACAACTGCGACTTTCATTTTAATGTTTTGTTAAATAATTTTTTAATTAATGAAAGGCAAATATCGGGATTTTGGTTGTAAAAGTTGTAGTTGTTGTAAAAGTTGTAAGGGTTGGGGCCGTGCGATACCTTCCCCTAATTTTAGGGGAAGGAGGAGGATGGGGTAAAATAGCCCGCTATCCTTTACAACCCTTACAACTTTTACAACCAAATTTCTACCTTTGCCGCTTAATCTTAATTATACCCATGAGCGAAAAGATTTTGGTGATTGGAGCCAACGGCCAGATAGGCACCGAGCTTGTTATGGCCCTGCGAAATATTCATGGAACTGCTAATGTTATCGCCTCTGATATCCACGAACCTGTATCCGGCAACGGCAACGGGCCGTTTGAACATGTTAACGTAATGGATAAGGATAACCTGCACAGCCTTTTTGAAAAATATCACCCCACACAAGTTTATTTGCTGGCTGCCATATTATCTGCTACCGGCGAAAAACAACCCAAACTGGCCTGGGATTTGAATATGACCGGGCTGATACATGTGCTGGATTTCGCTGTAGAATTTAAAACCGGCAAAGTTTTCTGGCCGAGCTCAATAGCGGTATTCGGGCCGCATTCGCCACGCGAAAATACACCACAATTTTGCACAATGGACCCAAATACAGTTTATGGTTTCAGTAAGCTGGCCGGTGAGCGCTGGTGCGAATATTACTATGTAAAATATGGCGTTGATGTACGCAGCATACGCTATCCCGGATTGATCGGCTGGAAATCGGCCCCTGGCGGCGGCACTACGGATTATGCGGTAAATATATTTCACGAGGCATTGGAAAACGGGAAATATGAAAGTTTTCTTTCAGCCGATACCGCCCTGCCGATGATGTATATGGAGGATGCCATACGCGCTACTATTTCGTTGATGGATGCGCCCGCTTATTCATTAGGCATTCGGTCAAGCTATAATTTAGCGGGCATCAGCTTCACCCCTGCGCAATTGGCAGATGAAATTAAAAAGCACCTGCCGGATTTTAAAATGAGCTATAGCAGTCACGACCCGCGCCAGGCCATCGCGGATAGCTGGCCCAAATCAATTGATGATAGCCATGCCCAACAGGATTGGGGTTGGAAAATTAAATATGACCTCGCCGCAATGACCGCCGATATGCTGGCAAACCTGGAGAAGGTAAAAGGTTAAAACTGAAAGGTAAAGGCATCGAAATAGCTTAAAATGCTTTACTATTGGTTTTGGCCTCAAATAGCAACAAAAACGGGACTTTGTTGGCTTGTGCGATGCCTTTCCCTGTTTTCAGGGAAAGGAGGAGGATAGGGTAAAACCGCTGACAGGTTTTGAAAGCGATTTCCCGGAGGTAAAAGGCTTTGGTCTATTATTTAAAAGAAAACAATATTATATTCGCAGGTTGATGTTGCCATGATCTATGAACCATCAGCCATGAACTAAACAATATGGGAAGAGCATTCGAGTTCCGTAAAGAAAGAAAATTTAAGCGCTGGGCCAAAATGGCCGTGCAGTTTACCCGTTTAGGGAAAGAAATTGTGATGGCCGTAAAAGCCGGCGGAGGTGATGTAAACACCAACTCGCGGTTGCGTACAGCCGTACAAAACTCCAAGGCGGTTAACATGCCTAAGGATAGGGTTGAAGCCGCTATCAAAAGGGCTATTAGCCGTGATGAAAAAGACTACGAAGAGCTGGTTTACGAGGGATATGCAGCTCACGGTGTTGCCGTACTGGTGGAAACCGCTACTGATAATACCAACCGCACGGTAGCCAATGTGCGTAGCTACTTTACAAAATATAACGGCACATTAGGGAAAACAGGTTCGCTTGATTTTATTTTTACCCGTAAATCTGTGTTTACATTTGACCCCGGCGACCGCGACCTGGAGGAACTGGAATTTGAACTGATCGATGCCGGTCTGGAAGACCTGTTTGTTGAGGCCGATGAGGAAGGAAAAGATATTGCTGTATTACACACCGCTTTTGAAGATTTTGGTAAAATGCAAAAAGCATTGGAAGAGCAGAAGATAGAAGTGCGGTCGGCAAAATTGGAGCGTATACCGCAATCATTTATGGCTGTAAGTGAAGAGCAGGCTGTTGACGTATTAAAGCTGATTGACCGCCTGGAAGAAGATGATGATGTGCAGGCGGTTTATCATAATATGGCTGAATAATTTGAAGATGAGTTAATTTGAAGATTAGCATAATCTCCAAGTCAAAAAGCATTTTCAAATCTTCAAATTAACCAATTTTCAAATCAACAACATGCCACTATTCAACACCCGTAAGCAGTCAAAAAAAGTTAAAGTGACCTTTAGCAATGGCCTGCTGTTTGTTGAACCGGAGGGTGGTAAGCAACAGGCATTCCCGTTAGAGTGGTTCCCGAAGCTGCAAAATGCTACGGATGAGGAACGTGAGGACTGGACGCAGACGACAACGGGGATACACTTTAATAAACTTGATATTGACGTTTCAACTTGAAAATGCGCTAATTTGAAGATTTGAAAATAGCCGTAACAAATTTTCAAATTGCCGCATTTCCAAATTTTCAAATTAAATACCCATGACTTTCGACGAGTTTTTTAAGAAGAAAAGAATTGACCTGGATGCCCTTGAAAAAGGCGATCCGGGCTTGTATTCTGAATTTAAAAAGCACTATCACGAGATGGGCGAGAAAAGCTTCGATCATACTAAAAAATACTGGTTCAATAAAATACGCCGGCAATACTCGCTGGCTCCTGAAGTTAAAACCGAAAAGCCCAAAATTGAAAATCAATTAGCAGAACAAACGGTTACAGAATCATTAATAGAAGAGAGTGGGACTCCCATTACCCCGGCACCGAAGCTGGGATTTGTACCGAAATTTAAAGCGGCAAATATCCCAAAACCTGTTGCCGAAGCAAAACCGCAGGTTGATAATACAGTCCCTGAAACCCCTGCGGAAAATAAAGCGCCGCAACCGTATAAGCCCCGGTTTAGTATGAAGAATATTCCGCCGAAAGCGACAGAAGAATAGCCCGATTTGTCACGACAAGAGGCCAGTGGCGCAGGATTTTGCAGCTGAACGAAAAGATTTGACAACTTTTAAAAAGTTGTCAAATCTAACACGATACAACAAAATTAGGTTTTGTACCCCCAATTTAAGAAGACGAACATTCCGCCTAAAGCGAAAGAGGAATGAAAAAAAGCGCTGTCACATTGAGCTTCGTCGAAATGTCGCGGGTAAAGGCCATTACGCGCATGCTTCGAGTGCCTCAGCATGACATCCCGTTTTGCTTTAATTATCATCATTATTTATCCCATGTTTATTTTTCTTTATCCCGTCTTTCAGTTTGCCGAAGTTATAGTTTAAGCTGGCGCTGAACGATCTGAAATAAACCTGGTTAACGTTGGTTTGGGCGAAATCGCTACTGTTGGTTAACGTTGTACTGGTACGGTACTGTTTAAACGGATTACGCGCTGCTGCCGAAAAAGTAAGCTTATTTTTTATGATCTGCTTGTTTATGCTTACTGATGAACTGGTAAAACCATTTGTTGAGCCCTGCAAGCCGGTTGGGTTACGCCCATTAAGGTCAAACCCCGCATTTACGCGCCAGCCATTGGTAAAGGTGTAGCCGGTAGACGTGGAAATTGAAAGCGTTAAAAAATCGTTATTCTGTACAACGCCGTTTACCGGACCGCTGAGCCAAAAATACTGGCTGTTACCATTTAAGGTAAAAGTCCATTGTTTGGTTATTGGGTAATTGATATTTAAATTGCCGCCTAACCCTGTAACATTGCCAACGTTTTGATAGGTTGTAGAGGTAACATTGTTAACCGGGTTAAATACAGCAACCGGCAGAACAAGCCCCGTAGCGGAGTTGTATACAACGCTAATATTTACTGATGCCTTTTTAGTGAAATGATAACCCATCTGGGCCGTATTGATCACCACACGTTGCAGGTTTGGGTTTCCGCTGCTGATAAAATCGGGGTTGGAGCGGTTGACAAATGGGTTAAGGCTGTTAATATTTGGTCGCTGTACGCGCTGTGAAAAGCCAAAGTTAAGGCCGCTGTTGTCCTTAAAGTCCCAATTGGCGGCAACAGACGGGAATATATCCAGGTAGCTTTGATGAACGTTTGAAGCCGATGAGATAAAATCAGCATTGGTAACCGTTTGCTCAATGCGCAGGCCTGCCTTTATTCCCCAGCCTTTGCCTTTATATTGCCAGGTATTGTAGGCGGCGTATATATCCTGCTTGTCGGTAAATTTGTTTGACAGTGCTGTATCCAGCGCAAACTGGTTGGTAAGCGGGTTAAGCGAGTTGTATTGAAAATTACTTTGACCATCGCGGAAAATGCTTTTTACACCCGCTTCCATATTCCATTTTTTAAACGACTGTACATAATCAACCTGCACGGTTTGTTCGGATGATGTGGTATGGTCATCCTGGTTATAATTGGGGGTGGTATAGTTTACCTGGTCGGTTGTAGAAAGATCACTGTTGGTTGTATTGCCATATCCATAATACCTGTAGGAGAAGGTAAGCAGCTTTGATTTATCACCCCTGAATCCTAATTGGTAATTAATGGATGCGTCTGCCCCGCTCCCGTAGCTGTTATTTACATTGTTCAAATCATAGCCTTGTATAATACCCGACTGATCGTTAAGTATTGAATTTTGACTGCTATTGCCGTTTGATTTGCTGCCGTTGGTGCTGAATTGTGCCGAAATTAAATTAAGCGAATCTATTTCATAGCTTAAGTCAGTGCCTATCGAGCCGCTGCGCCCGTGCGAGGTGCCGCTGCCTTGCTGAATAAGGCTGGTTGGGGTTGTGCCTGTGGTTACCCGCGTAATAAAGCTGGTAGTTGACGGCGAGCTGTAAATGCTGCCGCTGCCAAACCCGGATATGCCAAACTTACCATCTTTAACCGTAAACGACGAGCCAATGCCTGGCCCGCCGGGATAGCGGTCATTTAGATTAACGGTGCCGTTATAACCATCGTCAATTTTTTTATTGGTGATGATATTAATAATGCCTGCCAGGCCTTCGGCATCATATTTTGCAGGCGGAGTGGTAATAATTTCTATCCGTTGAATGGTAGAGGCCGGCATACTGCGTAATATATTTATGGGGTCGCGCTCCATCATACCGGATGGTTTGCCGTTGATCAATATTTTATAACTGCTGTTGCCATTCAGTAAAATATTATCATTAGCATCTAAAGTAACATACGGCACCTTGCGAAGCATTTCAAGCACGCTGCTTACCTTGCTTTCCGGGTCGGCCTGCAGGTCATAGCTGATGCGGTCAATTTCCTGCTTAACGATGGGTTTATCGGCAGTTATGGCTACGCCTTTTAGCTGTTTCGACTGGCTGCTCATCAATATGGCACCTAAATTATTGCTTGTACCATTGGTCATATCAACCGGCAAGCTCTTTGACTGGTAGCCGACGGCGCTTAGGGTTACCAAATATTTTACGGGGCTGATGCCGCTAAAGGTAAATACGCCATCATCCTTGGTTAGTGTAGCTTTAAGGATCACATTTTTATCTGTTTTTAAAGTGACGGTTATATAATCAAGCGGCTTTTGGGTAGCTGAGTCGGTAACTATACCGGTAACTTGCAGTTTTGATTGCGCCTTTATTGTTACAGGTAACATTACGGCTATAATTAGTATAATGCGGGTAATGATATGTTTCATGTTATTTGTTTTATTTTAGCATGCGGCAATGCAAGCTACCTTGTATTACAAGTATAAGACGCATGAGTTATTATTAAGTTACAGGCATAGGACGCGTAAACTATTAATCAGGTTACAAGCAGGGGTAAAAATCATCCGCCAGGCTGGCGAATGATTTCTAATTATATAGGTTAGCGTTTAAGTTTATTGATGATCCAATAAATGAACCGCCTTCCCGGTCAACGTTACCTCGGCGCTGTCGGTCACTTTATATGTTACTTTGTTTATGGTTACATTATCCAGCGTCAGGGTGCTTTTTCCTGGTACCTGCAAGTCGGCAGTTGATATGTTATTGTCCGCATCAATTGTTAAACCGGCCTGGCCGCGTTGTTTATCGCCAACTTTGGCATTTAACTGGCCGAGGGTGTTTTTTTTCAATTCAAATTCGGTAAACTGGTTCGCCTGCAAATTCATGACCGGCTGGTTAAAGCCCGTTACCAAAATGGTTTCGTGCTGAAAATATTCAATGATCATTGAATTTCCATTTTGCCGTAAATAACGGTCGCCGGTTGCTTTTTTAGGGTTAATAAACGGGTTAGAGGTTATGCTGATCACATCAGGACAGCTAATAATTATGCCCCTGTAATCATTAACATTTTCTTTACTGGTGTTTGTTATCACCAAAGTCTGCCCATTCTGGCTGATATTTATTTTGTCTTTAATATAATCGTCCACCCATACGCCATAAGGGCCTTTTTCAACCTGCAAGCCTATAATATTGCCCGCATTATGTTCAATTGTGTTAAAGTTGCTAAAGCTAAGTTGCTGCATGTGGTAATGTGGCTTTTTAAAATCGCCTTTTACATATTCGGCTTTTAGCGCATTATCATATATCACCAGCCAGGCTATGAGTACCAGGGCCGCTATTATTAATATTTTGTTACTTGTTTTCATAATGATAATTTAATTAGGGTAATTTTCTGTTTTAAACGCTTCGTAACGTTTCTGCACTTCTTCAAGGCTGATATCTAACAGGTACAAGCTTCGGAAAAAGTCGGGCAACTCTTGTTGCAGGAAACGCTCCTTACGGATGGCCTTTATTTTAACAATAGCATCGTGCGCTACATAAATGCCCATACCACGTTTGTTAAATAATATCTCCTGGTTTTGCAGATACTCGTAAGTACGCATTACTGTGTTTGGGTTTACCTGCAGCTCAATAGCCAGGTCGCGCACGGATGGTATCTTTTCTTCGGGCAGCCATTTGCCCAGGGTTATATGTTCGCTTACATAGGCTGCAATTTGCAGGTATATAGCTTCTTTATCTTTAAAGTTCATCGGCTTATACCTCCTTTTCTTTTAGCCTGAAATAGGCGCTAGTCCACAATAGCCCGGCCATAAGCACAATAATGTACGGGCCAATTTGCGTTATGCTTTTATCAGGATATATTTGCCAAAAATGTACATGATCATTTATTCCTGCCCCCTGGAATGGGACCTTTCCCTCCAACTCCTGGCCCACAAACAGGTGTAACAGATGGTTATTAAGCGCAATCATAACAGTAAGGCAGACAAAAAACACAACCGCCGTTTTGATAAAATGCATTTTTTCATAAAACACAGCGCCCCAAAGCGCCAGGCCGTTAAGGAAAGCATAGAAAAGGAATACCATGGAAAACCTTTCATCCGATGAAAAAATGTTGAGGAGTTGGTTCCTCTCGTCTGTAGGTTGGGTGCCAAGATGGATCACCGCGATATCCACCACGTAAAATGCCGCTATAAACATTAGCTGGAATATAACATAGCCATATAACCACGAAACCAGGTATTTTTCGAAATGCGATGCAGGCAGGGTTAAAAAAGGGATGGCTTTCTTTTTATCGCCCAACTCAATAAACCCCATACTGGTAAATATGCTGCCACCGCCAAGCATAATAAACATAAACGTGAGTTGTTGCGCATTTCTGTCTAACAGGCCCCTATTGGTATATGAATTAAAACCCAGCACTATAAATATCAGGCCCATTAATACGATAACGGACAGTAAATAAGTTTTTGCATGTTCGATGCTATGCTTTTTAAAAAGCAGCATAAAACGGTTAAGGTTAAATGTATTATTCATGATCAGGCTTTGTTTAAAATTTTGGTTAGGGTTTTGTTGTTGCCGGTTATGGCATTAAAGAGCAGTTCCATATCTACTTTGCTATAACCACCATAGGTATTCAGGGTAATGGCATTCATGCCGTTCATACCCTCCTCAGCATAGATATAGTCTGTACCGCTTGTTATGCCGAAGCTTACCTTTTCAGCAATTTCGTCAAGGCTTTGGGCTAATACTATCTGGCGCTCATGCAGCACCAGTACACTGTCTATCAGGTTATCCAGGTCGCGTACCTGGTGGGTTGATATAATGATGCAACGGTTTTCGGTTAATGCTGCCGCGATGATCTTCCTGAACTGGCTTTTTGAGGGGATGTCCAATCCGTTGGTAGGCTCATCCATTACCAGTAACGAGGTATTGGCTGATAAGCCAAAAGCGATCATCACTTTTTTTTGCTGTCCGAACGAAAGTTTGGTCAGCATTTTATCAGCAGGGACATCAAACTCGGCAAGCATATTAGTATATTGCTTATTATCAAAGTTGGGGTAAAAATGCGCGGTACTATCGGCAAATTGCTTCGCGGTGATGGCAGGCAGGTAAATCTCCTCGGGAACAAAAAACAACTCCTGCAAAAAGGCTGGCAGGCGTTTGTCCGCCACAAGGCCGTTTACATGGCAGGTGCCTTCCCAAGGGAAAACCAGGCCGGTTATGTTTTTTAGCAAGGTTGATTTGCCTGAACCGTTTTTGCCCAGCAACCCGTAAATATGCCCGGCCTTGAGCGATAAACTCAAATCCTGGAACAGTTTGTTTTTGCCGTAACCAAATGTAAGATGTGATATTTCGATCATATATTAGTGTATTAGTTATATAGTACACTGCAAATGTATAACTTGTTTTTAATAATGCAAATGTTTTGAGATTTTTTTGTTTTATGTCGAAATTCTGAATGTAAAAAACCACATAATGAGCGCTGTCAGTCAGAGGCACTCGAAGACTACGCGGGCAAAGGCCTTTACGCTCATGCTTCGAGTGCCTCTCCATGGGAGTCTCCCCGGACAGCATGACACCCATCTTAAAATAAAGGAATTAGATTTGACAACTTTTTAAAAGTTGTCAAATCTTTTCGCGATTTCCGGTGCTCAGGGGCTCCATCCCCGCGCCGTCATTGCTGAGGATGGATCTTTTTTATTGAACCGACTGCTCCAGATAATCCAGCCGACCCCCCGTATCCATTCCCTGCAAAACAACTTTAAACTTTTTGGCGCGGTCTGAATTGTAGAATCTGAACTTTAAGATGCCGTTGCTATCGGTGTTGAGGTCGTGGCTCCAATAAAGGGTTGTCCTGTTATCTGCTGCTGCATTACGCCCGGCATTACTATAATCGGGAACGCTAAACTCGCGGGTAACACTATACCCGTTAAAAACGTAGTGGTTATAATCGGCCATGCCAACCATTTTTTTCATTTCGTCTGATTGGATTTTGGTATAGATCATAATGGCGCCCGTATTACCACCGTTATATGGCGCAAAGTATACAGGCGGCGGCGTAAACCTGATCAACGCTACTTCGGAAAGTTGCATGTCTTTTACAGCACCGAAGTCTACCAGTACTTCGTTCAAATAAAAATAAGGCAAGAAAGCGCTAACAGGCGCAGTCATACCTGTGCCGCCAGCAGCCGGTGTTTTTGCAGGGGTTGAACTTGACGCAGCCGGGGGTGGTGGGGGTGGCGGCCCCTGTAAGGTGTTACCGCCCCTGTATATAAATACCGCGTCAGTCCCGCTGTTAATTATTTGCAACCCCGGAAACCTGCCCCGCATATAATCAACAATACTCATATTGAGCGTGGGATTATTTACCAGGTCGAGGGTAAATTCCCGGTCGGTTTCAAACCTTGGCGAAACGTGTTCGTCTATTAACTTTTGTATCGGCGTGGCTTTTCTTTCTTTGATATTGATCTCATTTAATAAAATGCTGTTTGCCTGCAGGCGAAATTTGGCTTCGCTTTCCGCCCCGGCAATATAATACCCGGCAAGGCCGGGTGCAGCGGCAGGTTGTTTAAATGGTCCGGTTTTTGCCTGTTTTAAACTATCGCCAAGTGTAGGGAACATTTTTATTCCGGACTTTTTTACGTGATTTTTTTTATCCGTTGTTTGCACATAAATATCGGATAAGCCATTGTGGTTAAAGTTTTTTAATATGAAACTGCCAGTATTGTCGGGGGTGACAGAGCCGATGAATTTGGTCGAATCGGCGTTCATTATCAGCAACTTGATGTCAATCTTATCCTTGTCGGCGACGGGCGTTTTATAATCCATTACTTTCCCCGCGATATATTGCGATTGTTCAACCGGGTGGCTTAAAACAAGGTTTTCATTATTAAATAATTTCTTTCCTATAAAATGCCGCCATCCGCTGGTCAGCATTACCAGGTCGAGCTGCGCGGCCAGCGAGTCGCTTTGGTTTTTGAAATAATAACCGGGGTCGTGAATCGTGCCCTGTAATTCGGGGCTAAGCAGCAGCGCTGAAAAAATATCCTGGCTTTCGCCATCTTTTTCAAAAGCATCCCCGTCCGTAACGGCTACCGAAAAGTTTCCTTTAACAGGCATGTTCTCTTTATCCTTTAACACAACCGAAAAAGAATTAAACCCGCGGGATAAAACCGACAGGGTATCGGCTTTCAGCACGGGCATTTGCAGATCGTGGTTATTCACAAATACTATTCTTTCGGCTTGCGGCAAGCCGTCACGATCAAAAAAGGTAAGGCGTAAAATGCCGGTTGAAAATATCTCTTTTTTTAATTCAAATAAATTCGTGCCCTTTTCTAATTGCAAAGGATAAGTAGCTACCTGCCCGCTATTTTGAGAAGCCACCAATATACCGCCGGAAAGTTTTTCCTTATCGCCGGAAAAACTTACCCTAACCTGGATGTTAGCGCCATTTTGAGCCACCTGCAAACTTACGCCGGTTTCTTTAACTTTTGGCAAAGCGACCTCTTGTTTGCTGCCATCCGGGAACTGTACCATTGCTATATATGTATTACGGGAATCGGCTTCAATGATAAACGCGCCCATGCCATCGTGCTGCCTGGTAAGCTGTGCTACTGTTTTGTTTGTGTTATCGTTTATCGTTCCGGTAACCTGTGGGGCCGCGCCGTTGTTGGTATAAGCGCGGTAAGCGATTCGGGTAATATTGCCATCGATCATATCGCCACCTTCGGGATAAAAATTGATATGATAAATACTTTTGGCAACTTCTTTTTCAGCAGGTCTGGCACCAGCGTTTTCCAGGTTGCGGATATAAATTTGCTGCGTATAATAAGCTTGCGGGCCGAAGTTCATCATCCATGAGGTAAACGCGCTTAGTTTATACCAGCCGGTTTTAATTTTCTGACTGATCTCTATATTGCCATGGGCCGTACCATCCAATAAAGGCAGCTTGTTTTGGGTAATGACATTACCGGCGGTATCGCTTAACTGTACATATATGATCTTGCTCAGGCCAGATGGTTTTCCGTAGGCCATGGTATAAACTTTATACCAAATGGTTTCGCCATTGCAATAAACAGGCTGGTTGGTTTGTACAAACACTTTTTCCTGCGGGTATTTTTTATAATAATTGAGTAATGAAGATTTAAGATGGGTTTCAAGTGTATCAACCGGGACGGTCTTCACCTGTGCCGAAGCGGAAATAACTGCAAGGAAAAGAAAGATAGTTGAAATTTTATTTTTCATGATCAATAAAATTACGTGTACGCTGATCTTAAAGTTATTACTAAGGCTTTAAACCCCATCGGGGTTAAACGTCGGTAGAAAAAATATCAAGCCGCTTATTCGGTGCCGCAGGTACCGGACTAAGTTGCGTACCTACGGCACGCTAAATTCCCTATTTATTTTTTCTACAGACATTTTGCTCCTAACGGAGCATCTTAATTTTTAAACTTAATGGTGATAAACTATAATTGCAAGTTTCCTCAAAAGGCGGTTTTCGCGCCGATCTGTATAAACTATGTTAACCCAATCCTGATGCAATTTTAACCTTGAATTCGGTTAAGTTATGTTAACCCTCTTTTGCGCCCGATGCTAATTACTATATAATACACAAGCCGAAACACCCGGTACATCAATATTTAAACCTACATTATTTTTAATGCCATTTTGGTTAATTGATTGCCCATCTGTTACTAATGTCCAATTACCCGCAGGTAATGTAACTGTTTTAGCGGTGCTATTGCCGTTTAGTATTACAACAATGTTTTTCCATTGGTCTACGTTTGCGTGATCGGTGATTTCATAAGCTATAACTCCCGGCGTATTGGTTTCTAAAAAATTTAAATGGGTTTGTATCATTTGGGTTGACGGCATACGGAAAGCCGGATGATCTTTTCTAAGCCTGATTAGCCCTTTATAATAATTAAATACTTCTTTATACCGGGTTTTGCGGCTCCAGTCAATTTGATTGATGGAATCCGGCGACTTATAGGAATTGGCTATCCCCTGTTTTGTCCGCAGCATTTCAGCGCCCGAATGGAGTAGCGGAACACCCTGCGATGTAAGTACCGTAAAATTGGCCAACTTATCCATTTTTATCAGTTCATCTTCTGTAGCCGTTGGGTTGGAAATTTTAAGCCTGTCGAACAATGTATTATCATCATGGCAGGATACATAGGTTATAGCCTGGTAAGGCTGTGCCGCCCACGGTGCTTTTGAACTTGCCAGCTTATAATTTACCTGTTGATTGGATGTTGATGCAACAATGCCAAATTTTACACTTTCCGTTTTCCCGGTATTTCCGCTTACAAAACCTTTTTCCTTCAAATTGTTCCAGCCGCCCTTTAATCCGTCTCTGATATCATCGCTGAATACAGCAATTTGATCAAGTTTTGCCGCGTTCTTTTTAACAGCCCGCAAATCTTCAGGCATGGGGCTTGCACCCGCCGCCCAGCCCTCCCCATAAATAAAAATAGTGGGGTCTACTTTATGCAGGGCGGCGCTTATTTGGTTCATGGTTTCAATATCATGTACACCCATCAAATCAAACCTGAAACCATCCAGGTGATATTCCTTAGCCCAATATACAACCGATTCTATGATAAATTTTCGTGCCATCGGCATTTCCGAAGCAACCTCATTGCCGCAGCCCGTGCCGTTTGAGTAAGAGCCGTCGGCATTATGGCGATAGAAATAGCCGGGGGCAAAGGCGGTAAAGTTTGATCCTTTTATATCGGCGGTATGGTTATAAACTACGTCCAATATTACCCTTAAGCCTTTTTTATGCAAGGCCTGTACCATTTGCTTAAACTCCCTGATGCGTACATTGCCATCATGAGGGTTGGTTGAGTAACTGCCTTCGGGCGCATTATAATTTACCGGGTCGTATCCCCAATTGTATTGATTTGCCGATGGTTTGGTCTCGTCAACCGAATTGAAGTCGAAGGAAGGTAAAAGATGTACATGGGTTACACCCAGTTCTTTAATATGGTCGAGGCCGGTCGGTTCGCCATCCGGGCTTTTTGTGCCGCTTTCGGTCAACCCTAAAAATTTGCCTTTATTTTTTATGCCAGAATTTGGGTCGATAGAAATATCGCGGATATGCAGTTCGTAAAGAATGATGTCGGTAAAATTTTTAAGCACAGGCTTCTTGTCATTTTTCCACCCTGCCGGGTCTGTTGACGGGAGATCGACCACCATGCCACGGTTTCCGTTAACGCCAACGGCTTTTGCATACATATCGGGCCGCTCTAACGACCATTTATCATCCTGCAATACCCGGAATGTATAGTATTTATTTTTAAGGTCTTTCTTAATGGTCAGATCCCACGTGCCGTTGCTGCTTTTTAAAAGATCGGATGTGCTGATGGCTTTACCGCCACTGCCTGCGGTGTATAAACTTAATTTTACCGCTGATGCCTTGGGTGCCCAAACTTTAAAAACTGTTTTTAACGGCGAATAGGTAACACCAAGGTCGTTCCCGGTATATACCGGGTAATCATCAAATGATGTTTGTTGCCGGGCAAGTTTGAACGATGTGATCAAAATAGCGATAATGATAATTAATATAAAGTACGGATATTTCATAAACATTTCTTCATAAATCAGCTACGCTATTCTTTTCTAATACTTCAAAGGTGTATTACTATACATATGATATTCGCCCGGTGCCAGCGGCATCGAATAATTTACCGATGTTACATTAATGCTTGTACCGGTTACGTTATCATACCAGGTGCCTGTTGACGGGAAAGTAATAAACCCCGTCTGGCTAACCACATCAAAGTTTCCTATAAGTTCAACATCGGCTGTAGGATCTAATAACTGAACGTTTTTAACCGGGCCAAACAGGGTGTATGTGAAATTGGTTGTCGCGAAAACAGGGTTCATGATCTTCATTTTTATCATTTTGGCATAAAGGTTATACAATGCGGTCCTGTTAACATCTGTAGTATAATTCCAAAGGATGGGCTTATCTCCTGTTCTGCCATTTTGGTTTATGGATATATCATACCCCAGTTCTTCAAACTGCCATATCATTTTTGGGCCCGGCGAGGAAATTAAAAATGCCGCCGCCGCTTGTTCGCGCGCCAGGCCTGTTGGAATATTCATCACATTGTAAGTTCCGGAAGAGTTGCCGTAAGTCTCATTATCAAACATCGTGCGCTCCTGGTCATGGCTTTCCCAGTACGCCACTAAATTATAGGGAACTGAAAACCCGTAACCGTTATAAAACAACCCTGATAAGTCCCAAGATGGGTTAGGGTAACCCATGGTGGCCTGCGAGGCAGGGCCACTTAGGTTAGTCCAAACCATTGCACCCTGGTTTGCCATCACTGATGTTTCGCTGTTTACAGCGAAATCTTCGAGGATAATATAAAAGGCAGGGTCAAGGCTTTTCATGTAATTAATATAGTTCTCCCAGATTGTTACCCGGCTTGCATCATAATTGGCCCAGGCAGCTTCGGTGGTGGTATTGGTTTGAGTATATCCCTCGGCCTCATCAAACCTGAAGCCGTCAATATGATATTGCTGCATCCAGTATTTCATCACATTTTCGGTAAAATACACGGTGGCCGCGTTTTGGTGATTAAGCTGATACCCAACCCCGTCAGGGTGCGTTGTTGTTTGGTCGAACCAGGGGTTATTTGCGGCCGGCTGGCTGGCTGCCGCATTCCAATACATCTGTACCATTGGCGATGAGCCAAACTGGTCTTCCAGTACAATGTCCTGTATTACGGCTATCCCTTTGGCATGACAGGCATCTATAAAAGCCTTGTATGCATTTTCGGTACCGTAATATTTATCAAGGGCGAACATAAAATTTGGATTGTACCCCCATGAATCATTGCCTTCAAATTCGTTTACCGGCATTAATTCAATAGCGTTTATTCCCAGTCTAACTAAATAATTCAAGGTATCAGTTAAAGTTTGATAACTGTGCGTAGCTACAAAATCGCGCACCAATAATTCATATACCATTAAATTTTTGGGGGCAGGACGGGTAAAGTTGGTTACCTGCCAGGTATAAGGTGTTGGATTGCTCTGGAATTCGCTTACAATGCCCGTTTGCCCTGTCGGGTATGCCTTTAAGTTTGGATATACGCTTGGCGGGATATACAGATCATTTGCAGGGTCTAATATCTTTGTAGCGTAGGGGTCTGCCACTTTTATTGAACCGTCAATATAATATTGGTATGAATATTCTGTTGCCGGGTTAATATTATCCACTTCTACCCACCAGCGTGTACCGTCGGGCGTTTCATTCATGGCAACCGGCTGCCAGTTGTTAAAATCCCCCATAACGCTGACAGAAGTTTTGCCCGGGGCATACAAATCAAATACAACCGATGTCCCCGAGTTGATAAAGTTAGCGCCGTCACTCACACCGGTGGGCAACGGTTTGCCATTTGGAATGACAGTAGTAGTTGTTGTACCCTGTGTATTATTGGTTTCCGTTTGCTTTTTGCAGGACACATTGATCATAACCAGGCTGACCGCCAATAAATAAAAAATCCTTCTCATCTTCTTCGCTAATTTAATTGATTACTAACCTTTACGCCGGAAAAACTGACTTCCTCTTCGCTTTGTACGTACAATACGGATACTGCCGCGCAAAACATAAATATCCCTGCCAATACAATGGCGTATATCGCCTGTCCGCCAAACATATGCTGCACTATCCATCCGCCAAAAATGCCGTTAACTATTTGCGGGAAGGTTATAAAAAAATTGAAAATACCTATATAAACGCCCATCTTTTTCGCCGGGATAGAGCCACATAGTATGGCATAAGGCATTGCCAGTATACTACCCCAGGCCAAACCAATACCCACCATCGACAGGATGAGCAAATTGGGATTGGTTACAAAAAAAATGGATAATAAGCCCACGCTGCCCGCTATCAGGGAAAACGCGTGCGTTATTTTGCGGCTGGTTATACGGGCAATGGTGGGCAAAAACAGCGCGTAAATAGCAGACACGCCATTATATATTCCAAATAAAACGCCTACCCAGTTACCTGCATCTGCAAATTTTACAGACGAAGTATCGCCGGGTACTACCTTATAAACATGCTGTGCTACCGCCGGGGCCATAAAAACCCACATCGAAAATAAGGCAAACCACGAGAAAAACTGGACCAGCCCCAACTGCCTCATCGTTTTGGGCATGTTTGAGAAATCTGAAAATATAGTCAATATTCCTTTCGATTTTTCTTCTGGCCCTTCGGCGTAAAATTGGGCGTATTCGGCAGGGGGATATTCCCTGGTTTTAAAGATGGTCCACAATAAAGTGGTTATTAAAATAAACGCGCCCACATAAAAGGAGAAAATAACGTTTGCAGGTACATGACCGGGTGCCGCTGTTTTTGATATGCCCAGGTATTCAGAAAATATATAAGGCAGCCATGACCCTGCCACCGCGCCTATGCCTATTAAAAACGTCTGTATAGAAAAGCCAAGGCCGCGCTGGCTATCGGGCAGGTTATCGGCAACCAACGCCCTGAACGGCTCCATAGCCACATTAAATGAGGCATCCATGATCATCAATACACCAGCACCTACTAAAATTGGCGGCAGGAATAACAGTAACGACGCGTTGGGCATAAATACCAATGCGATAGCTGCTAATATGCCCCCGGCTAAAAAATAGGGTTTGCGCCTGCCAAATTTGCCCCATGTTTTATCGCTGTAATAGCCGATGATAGGTTGAACTATTATACCTGTTAAAGGCGCGGCCAGCCAAAAAAGCGATAAATGTTCTACATCAGCCCCAAAGGTTTGCAGGATGCGTGAAGCGTTGCCATTTTGCAGGGCAAAGCCAAACTGTATCCCCAGGAAACCAAAACTCATATTAAAAATTTGCCAAAAGGTTAATTTCGGCCGTTCTATCACTTTCTTCATTATTCGCCTATTTTTCCAGTTCGATAACCAAAGTTGTCTTACCCGGAATTTTTATATTTTTATGCAGATCAAACTGTTCGTTTGTTTCGATATTTATTCCTTTGTTAAAGCCCGTCATACGTTCATCAAACCTGTCTGTATTTAATTCCCTTTCAGCCTCATTGCTGTTATAGACGATCATAACCGTTTTTCTTGCATCATACCTAAAGTACACATATATACCCATTTGCGGTATATACTGCATCAGTTTACCCATTTGCAGCGCGGTAGTGTTTTTGCGGTAATTAGCCAGGGTACGTACGTAATTAAAAGCTTCATTCTCTTGCGCTGTGCGCCCGGCGGCAGTGAATTTATTGGATTTATCACCGGGCCAGCCGCCCGGAAAATCAGCGCGGACCAATCCATCCGGGCTTGAATAGCCCTTCATTAATATTTCATCTCCATAATACATCTGCGGTACGCCCCGCATAGTGAGCAGCAACGCCATGCCTGCTTTATATTTAGTAAAATATTCGTTAACTACCGAGTAAAACCGGCTCATGTCATGATTATCCAAAAACACTACGTTGCGGGTAGGGTCCTGGTACATAAAATCCTGGGCGACCACGGCGTATAGCCGGTTAACCCCATCTGTCCAACCTTCTTTACCATTTAGCGCCTCGGCAATTGCATCTTTCATCTGCGAATCTGTTACGCCCGGTAATTGGGTATCAAACCCACGGTTAACCGTATTACCCTGTGTAAAATATGCCTGGTTGGCTACACTCCATACCAAAGTTTCGCCAAAAATGGAAAAATGCGGAAATTCAGTCTTTACCTTTTTGGCCCAATCTGCCATATAAACCGGATCGTTATAGGGGTATGTATCCAGCCTGAAACCATCCACTCCTGCGTATTCTATCCACCAGATATGATTTTGGGTCAAATAATTTTGCACGTAAGGATTACTTTCATTCATATCCGCCATACGCCTGTCAAACCAGCCGTCAAGCATAATTTTCCTGTCCATAGCCGAGGCATGCGGATCCATAACTGCGGCATCCCTGAAATTTGATTTGGTATATTTTGGCCACTGGTGTACCCAGCTTTTCATAGGCATATCCTTAATGGTATAACCTTCTGTACCGGCATGATTATGTACCAGGTCTTTGATTACCTTAAGTCCCATTGCATGGCATTTTTCTACATAAGCTTTGTATAATTCGTTGGTGCCAAAACGCGGATCGGTTTTATAATGGTTGGTAACCGCGTAACCGTGATAGGAAGCGCGCGGCTCATCATTCTCAATTTCGGGTGTCATCCAAATGGTGGTAACGCCCAGGTCTTTTAAATAGTCCAGGTGGTTCATTACCCCTTGTATATCTCCGCCATGACGGTAATACATCGAATCGCGGTTAACTGCGGTTTCCAGCATCCCCGGCATGGAGTCATTTGAAGGATCGCCGTTTGAAAAACGGTCAGGCATCAGCAGGTAAATCAGATCTTTATTGGTTACGCCTTGCGCCCGGTTGGGTGAATGATCGCGGCTTTTTAATTCGTATTTATATTGCAGGTTTTCTGCCCCGGCTTTTGTGAACGAGATATTAAACGCGCCGGGTTTCGCGGCTGATGAGATCTCTAAATCTAAAAACAGGTAATTAGGGTTCTCTACTTTATTCACCTTTATCAGCTTAACACCGGCATAGGTAAACTTTACAGCCCTTTCACTTATTTTATTACCATGTACTAATAGCTGTAATTTGGGGTTCTTCATCCCTACCCACCAAAACATGGGCTCTACACGCTCCAGTGGAGGTATTTGCGCAAAAGCTGTCGTAGCTGATATTATCAAAGAAAGGAACGCAATTAATTTTATCTTCATCACCATACTTTTTAATAATTTATTGAAAATGTATTGCCATCATTTTTTAGCAGGATACTTTTTACCCTTTCGCCCTCAACCAAATTGGCCGGGCCCTGCGGGTCAAATTTTGATATCGGAGTTAAAAAAGACGCAAAGTCATCACTAAGCGCTATTTGGCTACCGTTTAATTTTATGTTGCTACGGGCATCAAAGCCATGCAATACCAGTTTAATATTTTTGAATTTGGAAGTTAAAGACCCTTCGATCTTATTAAAGGTGATGGCCTTTGTTGCTGGATTAAAACTTATTTCCCTTTTATAATAAGAGCCATTTTCATAAGCGTAGCTTTCACCATCATCTTCGTAATAAACAAATTTGTTGTATACGTCGCCGTTGTAAACGTGCACCGTTAAAGTATCCGTTGGTTTTTCGGAAGTGGATTGCACCAGCGATTGCATGGGGATAATGCTGCTTTCTTTTACGTAAACCGGCAATTTATGCATTGTTACCTCCACTATTTTTTGCTGGCTGCCATTTTGAACCTGGCCGTTGTACAGGTCGTACCATTTACCTGCCGGGAAATATATCTTTCCAAATTTAGCATCACCTTCAAACGGCGCTACCATAAAGGCGCTGCCAAACAGGTATTGGTTTTCAAACTGACTATCATAAATGTTTTTATCAAACGTATAATCAATAGCCAGCGACCGCATTACCGGTTGGCCATTTTGCGTAGCCTCGTAAAAGGTAGAATATAAATACGGCATTAATTTATAGCGCAGGCTGATGTAATTACGGGCTATCTCCAGCACTTCCTCGCCATACGTCCACGGCTCGGATGCTTTGGTGTTTACCGCAGTATGGTTGCGGAAATAAGGATTAAACGCGCCTACCTGTATCCACCTTGCATATAGCGATTGCGATGGGTTGCCCGTAAAGCCGCCAATATCCATTCCGGTAAACGGTACACCGCTTAAACCTAAGCTGTTTAATAATCTAACACCAAGCAGCATGTGACTATCTTCCGAGCGATTGTCACCTGTCCATATTGCAGAATAACGCTGTAAACCCGCATAGCCGGCTCGTGTTAGTATAAACGGGCGTTTATTAAACGTTGCCTTTGCACCCTCATAACTCGCCCTTGCCATATTTAACGCGTACACATCACGTGTTTGCAGGTGCGATGCCTTTTTGCCGTCATAATCAAATATGATATTGTCCGGCATTTTTTGGCCCCAGGTAGCAATCTCGTTCATATCGTTCCAGATACCACTGATACCATCCGCGCCGTATTTTTTCATTTCAGTACCCCACCAGGCACGGCCCTTTGGATTGGTAAAATCAGGAAAGTTGCACCATCCTGGCCATACTTCGCCTTTGTAGTTGGTGCTGTCGGGATATTTAATAAAAATATTTTCTTGAGCTCCGCGATCATATACCCCATATCCCTTTTCAACTTTTATGCCGGGGTCAACAATCACGGTTAGCTTAAAGCCCATGTCTTTCAGCTTATTGGTCATAGCCAACGGGTTCGGAAAACGTTCTTTATCCCAGGTAAATACCTTGTAATGATCCATGTAATGAATATCCAGCGTAATACCATCGGCAGGTATCTTTTTCTCTCTTAATGTTTGCGCTATCCTGAAAACTTCGGTTTCGGGGTAATAGCTGTAACGGTTTTGCTGGTAGCCCAGGCTCCAAAGCGGCGGCATTTTCATGCGGCCGGTAAGGGCTGTATATGAAGTGATGATATCGGCAATGTGCTGATGATAGATAAAGTAATAATTCATTTCGCCGCCCCTTGCGCCAAAAGAGGAAAAGCGATCATTGCTGGCACCGAAATTAAAGTCACTTTGATAGGTATTATCTAAAAATATACCATAGTTTAAGTTATGGTGTATGCCGATGTAAAATGGGATGGTTGAATATATCGGATCCTGCCCGGTTGAATAACCAAAAGAATCAGTATTCCAGTTGGTATATCCATTACCGCGACGGTCCAGGTCCCCGGTTTTTTCGCCAAGCCCGATAAAGCGTTCGCCGCTCTGCATCTTTTTATAAGTAGTTACCGATTCATTTACCCATGATGTGGTCAGTCCGCCCTCATCTTCATTAATGACATCCCCTGTGAGCGTATAAAAAGTTATGGCAAACGGGCTTTTTTTGATAACCGCTTTTAATGAGTCTGTAACAATATCAATTTCCTGCGCGTTTTGAGTTATGCTTGTTTTGGTTTTTTGCGGCTGTGATATAACAGCGTACGAAAAATCAGCTGCAAGTTTATGTTTATCAATACGTACCCTTATCACATCAGCGCTGTAAACGGCAATGTTGGCGTAAGCGTTATCGGTTATTATACTAACGTTTTGACCGTTAATGTTTACGCTATTTATTTTGCCGATACCTTTAACAGGACTTACCTGTGCAACTGCAATTTTTAATGGCGTTATATAACACAACAGACATAAATAAAGGCCTAATTTCAACTTCACGTAATAATTATTAAAAAGGACATCCTGTGCACAAAATCTTCTAAAAAAATGGGTATATAATACTAACCCGGCATAAACCGGGTTAGTATTTTTTAATTTGATGTAATTAAATATTATTTATATGTATAGGTAGCTAAAACTGGCGGAGTAACGGCAGGTACCATAGCAGTAGGCGCAATGCCAGTGTTAAATGTAAATGTATGAGTACCACTTACTGCAACCGGAATATTACCATTGCTGGAATCATTTAACGTATTAGCTATGCCAAATCCGGCACTACCTGAGTTCGGAATGCCCCAACTATAAGTCCAGCCGGCATCCTGCCTTACTTTAAATGAACCGGTAGAGACTAAAGTAGTAGTAACAACCCAGTTTCCCAGACCGTCATTTACATACTTCATCGGAACGTCTGTACTCCATCCCTGCGCGGCATCGCCAATAATAGTGTAATAATCTGCTAAAGCATAGTTGATTTTAAGAGTGTTAGCGTTAAATGTAACTAAATACAGCCCGGCGGTAGAAGGGGCATACAAGTTATTGTTAGCATTAACGGTTACAGTAGTGTTTGTTGGAGCGCTATCATTAGTAGCGTATTTGTTATTGTAATTGGTTTTTTGAGGAAGCATTAACCACTGGTTATTACCGGCTGTAAAGTTAAATATACCTACATAAATACCATTACCCGTAGCAGATACTAAGCTGTCAATTGAACCTGCATTCAGGCTCCAGCCTTCAAAAGCGCCTACCGCATATAAGTACGACGTCAGGTTAAACGGAGTTACGCTTAGCGATACCACGTTTGAATAAGTGGGTGTAAGGCTTGGGGTTATTGACGAGGCAATACGTACGTTAATGGTCGCTGTTGTTCCGCCGGCTATGCCTAATTTTAATAAAAGGGCATTAAAGTCCGGTGTGTCATAGGCCTGCGTAAAAATATCAGTGCCCAAGGTTACTGATGTTGGTTTAGCCCAGTTATCACCTGGCACATCAATTTGTAATGTGTTGGTTACGGCTGCGCTAAAACCAAAGGTTGCCTGGGTAAAGTTGAATGTTATGGCAACATCAGTAACATCATTAACTTTAGTTTTGTCAAGTACAAGTGTTGTAGCAGTGGTACTAAGTGTACCCGGCTTCCCCCCGTTGGAGGTTACCAGTACCCCGCTTTTTGTACAGCCCGATAGCGTTAGCAGCCCTATGCCGCTAAATGCTAATAATCTTGTTAGTAAATTTTTCATTTTAATCTTTTTTTCCTTTTATGAATATTAATAAAATATATCTGCACGGTATTGATCAATAGCCCGGGTTTTGTATGAGATTAGGGTTGGCTGTTAAATCTAAAGATGGTATCGGGAATAATTGGCGATAATCAGGTACAGCAGATCCGTTTATTGCACCACCTTTAAACGGCCACAAATAAGTTCCGTTTGTAAACAATCCGTAACGGATCAAATCTGTACGCCTGAAACCTTCCCAAAATAATTCACGCGCCCTTTCGTCTAATATGATCTGTAACGTAAGTTGCGGTGCGGTAATATTGCCCGTGAGGCTTCCGCCGTAAGCACGTGTGCGGATAAGGTTGAAATAATTTAGCGCTGTAGCCGCGTCGCCGCCTGTACCGCCGCGTAATACCGCTTCGGCATAGATCAGGTATTGTTCAGGCAAGCGGAACAATGGCAAATCAACATCGCAATATGTCGGGCTTGATCCTTGTGCGCCTAAACTGGTAACATTCCTGAATTTATTAACGCCTAAGCCATCAGTAAATGAGGTAACGTTATTGATAACCAGGTTTTGACCTGGATACCAAAATTCGGCGCGTGTATCAGGATTGTTGTTATTAGGGAAATTTGCTGTGCTTGTAGTTGGTGGCGTAGGGAACAGCGCGATGATATTGGCCGTAGTCCGTGAACCCGCGTACCCGCCTGCTATTCCGAATGAAGTAACCGGCATCGACCCGCCGACAGGGGCATGCGTTAAATATTGCGAGCCGCCATATCCCTGGGTTTTTATACCATCATAATTTATGGTAAAAATAAATTCGCCTGTTGAGCCGCCACCCGATTGAACGGATCCGCTATTGATATTATCATCAGCAAGCATCAAATTAATAAACTTTGGTATCATTACATAAGCACCCGAAGTGATCACTTTTTGCGCATAGGTGATTGCATCTGTATAACGTGCTGTACCTGTATAAACCTGCGCGTTTAAATATAAACGGGCCAGCAAAGCCCATTCTGCCCCCTGGTCTGCACGGCCGTATAAATTCTTATTAGGCGGCTGCAATAAACCGTCAATAGCTTTAAGCTCGCTTTCAATATAAGCAAAAAGCGCGGGGCGTGTTGTTTGCGGAGGGATAACAGAGCCAATCTCGGTAGCATCAGTTACAAATGGCGGGTTGCCAAAAATGTCCAGTAAAACCCAGTACTGGTAAGCCCTTAAAAAACGCGCTTCGGCCCGGTAAAAGCGAATATTGGTCGCATCGGCCCCTGTAATGCCGCGTGAGGCTAATAACTCGTCTGTTGACTGCTGGATAAAATTATTACACAACGTGATCTGGTACAACGAACGATAGTACAAACCCTGGCTAATGGCGTTGGATGCAGACCATACCATATTGTGCAGGTCCTGTACACCAGGGTCGCCATAGGTAATTACGGCCTCATCGGTAGTTAATTCCTCGCAATTCCAATATAAGCGCCAAAAGTCTGATGTACCTTCATCAATACCTGCTATATCGCCTGAACCGGCCCCGCCGATGTTTCCTGTAAGTGCAAAACTTCCATAAACTTTTGCCATGGCTTCTGTGTAACCTGCGGGGGTACTAAACACCTGCTGTGAAGTTAACGCGTTATTTGGTGTAAGGATCAGATTCCTTCTGCACGATGTAATGCTAACAGCTAATAAGCCTGCCGTTAACACTATTTTAATTAAATTTCTTTTCATATTATTTAATATATATTTAAATCAACTAAAATTCTTATAAACTAAGGTTTAGGCCTAATGCGTAAGTCCTTGGCCGTGGATATTGGTTATTATCTATGCCGCCGAATACTTCGGGGTCAACGCCTGTGTACTTGGTAATGGTAAACACATTCTGCACGTTGGCGCTTATGCTTAAGTTATTTGTATTTTTTATTATTTTTCCAAAACTATAACCTATGTGTATATTGTCCATTTTAAAGAACGAAGCGTTTTGAATATAATAATCAGATAATACATCATTACCGCCATTGCCGGTAAGGCCGCTTGCCAGCACATTTGACGAACCGTTTTCTATAATGCCCAGCGGATTAATGAAATTACGCTGAATACCTGTGCTTGAAGCCAGGTTATTATAAACATAATTGCCTAAACTGGCACGTGATACAAAACCCGCGTTCCATTTTTTGATCATTATTTCTGAATTAAAGCCAAAATATTCCCGTGCATCCGGGCTTTGTCCTGCATTCAGGTCAAGGTTGTTAATTACGCCATCATTGTTTTTGTCAACAAATACGCCTTCAATCGGTTTGCCGTTAGCGCCATATACCGCCTGTAAGGTATAAAAGGTGTTTTTAGGAAGCCCAACCTGGTCTATTTGTATGTCATTGCTCAATCCACCCGCAATACCGCCAACTGGCAGGCCGGGGAAATTAGGAGTTACAACTGCGGTTAAATTGGTTATTTCGTTCCTGTTTAAGGTAGCATTTAAACCAACCGACCATGAAATATCTTTTTTATCGATGATCCTGGCGTTGATATTAAGTTCCACACCTTTTTCCTGCATATTGCCCACATTACCGGTAATTTGATTGCTAAAGTTAGTGCCTGCCGACTGAGGGATTGTGGCCAGCAATTTACTTGTTTTCTGTAGGTAGAAATCTAAGCTACCTGTAATACGCTCATTAAGGAAGCCGTAGTCAATTGCGGCGTTGGTGGTAGCTGATTGTTCCCAGGTGCGGCCGGGATAAAAAGCGCCGGGGCGATAGGCCTGGTAATAGCTATTGCCAAATTGATATTGCGCACCAGTATTACTTAAAGAATAATCGGCCAGGTAGTCATAATCGCCTATTCCGCCCTGGTTACCTGTAACACCATATCCTAACCGTAATTTAAGGTTTGATAAAGTGGTATTGTCTTTAAGGAAATCTTCCCGGCTGATAACCCAGGCGGCGGAACCGGCAGGAAAATAACCGGTACGGATGCCAGGCGCAAACCTGGTAGAAATATCTTCACGCATTGAGCCTGATAACAGGTATTTATCATCATACCCGTAGGTTACCCTACCGTAAAATGATGCCAGGTCGTATTGGCTTATAGCAGTAGGGTAATTAAACACCGAACTTGGATTTACTTCCCCATTAGCAAAATAGCTTAAATAATTGGTGGCAGTAGTTGAAAAAACCTGTTGTGAATAGCCCGCCAAAGCGGTTACCTTGCTTTTGATCGATTTAAAATCATGCGAATAGCTTAAGTCGCCTTCAAGTGTGCTGTTCCCTTGAACGGATTTATACCTGGAATTATTTCCTTGCTGATCTACACCATTAGCATCGGGCGTACCCGGATATTGCGAAGCTGCATTAGCAGGTATTACATCAGTTCCCTGGCCATTTGACCCATCATAAGATGCGTTTACAATTACATGCAGATCAGGGAAGAAATGAACTTTATAATCTAACGCCAGGCTGGTAATAGCCCGGTAAACAGTGCTTGAGTTATTTTCTTGCTCTAACAGGCCAAGCGGGTTTAACGGTGCAAGGGCTTTTAAACCGTCTGTCGAGGTAGGGTCTAAAAGCTGATAAAAGCCGCCAAAGTTGCTATTGCCAGAGTAAACAGGCAGCGTAGGGTTAAAACTATTTGCACTGCCGATAGCGCCCTGGTTAGCAAACCTTTGCTTTACTTGTGAGCCTATAAAATTAAAATTGATCTTTAAGTGATCGGTAAATAAGCTCGGGCTTAAATTTATGTTGGCCGAATAACGGTCCATATCGCTTGTTTTTAATATACCGTTATTTTCGGTATACCCAACAGACACACGATAAGGAAGCTTACCCGCGCTGCCTGATATGCTCAGGTTATTATCAGTGCTGAACGATGTTTGATATATTTGTTTTTGCCAGTCGGTATTGGCATTACCTAACAAATTAATATATTGCTTAGCTGTAGTGGTATCATTAGCGGTGATATAAGCACGAAACTGTGCAGCCGAAAGTATGGGAGCTTCCTTAGGCAAAACGCCTGCTGAAAACTGCGTACTAAAGTTAACCTGGGGTTTACCGCTCTGGCCTTTTTTAGTAGTGATGATGATTACCCCGTTCGACCCCCTGTTACCATAAATGGCAGCCGCTGAGGCATCTTTTAATATAGAGAAAGACTCAATATCATTTGGGTTGATCAGGTCAAGCGGGCTTGCCGCTCCTGCAATTCCGTCGCTGGTTAAAGGAACGCCATCAATTACAATAAGCGGATCGCTAAGCCCGTTTAAAGAGGCCCCGCCACGAATACGGATGACACTTCCGGCACCCGGGGCACCACCATTTGTTGTGATAGAAACACCGGCAACCTTGCCCTGTATCAATTCTTCGGGAGTGGTTACTACACCTGTGTTAAAATCCTTTGCAGTAACTGTTGATATAGCCCCTGTCAAATCCTTTTTTAACGCTGATCCGTAGCCTATTACTACTACTTCATTCAAATCTTGCTGGCCGGGTACCAGGCTAAAATTTACGGTAGCGTTCCCGCTCACAGTTAAACTTTTTTCGATAGGCTGGTAACCTATAAAATTTACCTGCACGGTAACTGCCCCGTTAGCAACCCCGGTTATCCTGAAACTTCCGGTTACATCTGTTGTGGCCCCTTTTTGTGTTCCCTTTATGGTGACAACTGCACCGGGTAGCGGCGCATTGGTTTCATCAACAACTTTTCCCGTAATGGTTGCTGTTTGCGCAAATGAAATATTTGTTGACATTATTAAAAATGCACAAATAAGTAAATACTGTTTTATATAAAATTTTCTCATATAATTCTTTTTTTTGATGGTATTCAAAACTTACTGGTTATGCTAATTGGTTTATTGGTTGGTAAGCTTTACCTGGTTAAAAAATAAATTGGTATAGTCGTGAGTGGCCGTTATTTTTCTGCCGGCCCTTTTTTACATAGGGTGTGTTGTCATAATAATGGGGTTTAGTTAGTTAGGTTTAATTGTTAGTTTTTTTTTAATAAAGAACTTATACCATTTTCTTTAAAAATGATCGCTGTATAATTGGTGTATTGGCGTAAAGAGTATAATTGGTATACAAAGCAATATTACCGTAAAATGCACATGCTCAAATGTAAAATCAGACATATTTCTTGTACAAATAGGTATAATTAATTCAAATTCATTTACACGGTCATTAGCTTCAAAACCTGTTGTATACGTTAACCTGGCGACAGATCAATGTATGCTGTATGCACCCTGAAAATTTTATAATTGGTTTATACTATTCCGGCAACTATTATCGTTATAGCTTATAATCATCTAACGGTTGTGCAACAATTGCCGTAACAATACAAAGTTGTATCAGGTTAGTGCCATAACCTATTTGTTTACAGAAAATTTAAAAAAAAACGCCTATTTTTTTTGCTATCTATTTAGTAATCAAATGATTAAAAAATAATGTGCTTGAAAAAATATAAATGAAATTTTCAATTTTGGGGCTATTTATTATCAAATTGACAGAATTGACGGCATTTAAGAGGTGTTTATTGTGAAAATTACAATCGATTGCCGTCGGTTGCAGAAGTAACGGGCAGGAAAGTTTTACAGGATATGTTTATTTATTTGCCGTCTACGGCCTTTATGGCCATAACATCATGATCGAACTGATCACCCGGAATAATGGCTTTCGCCTTCATCCGCATTTTGTAAACATAGATGGTTTTTTCTGAATATTCCAGTATTTTGGCAATTGTCTCGGTATCAGATATGCCCATCCTGATGAGCGCGAATATTCGCAGGTCGGTAGTTAATACCTCATCTTCCTTCGGCCATATCTGGTCTTCTTTGTGAAATAAGGCATTAAAATCTGTTATAAAGTTGGGGAATATCTTGATAAATACGTGATCAAATGTATAAAACAGCTTATCCCTGTCCTTTTTAATATTTATCTTGTCTACTATTAGTTGGATATCATCGTATTTTTTGACTGAAAGTTTCATGTCAACAGTCCGTTTGATCTTCTCTAACTGCAAAATATAGCCCGATATCACATCAAAAAAGTAACCGATGTACTCCTCCTTAATTTTTGTGCCTTCTATCAGTTTATCATTGATCTTTTCGAGTTGGACGTTTTTATCATCTATTATCTTTTCTTTTACCCGTAGCTTGTTCAACTGTTTAAACAGCAATATAGAAATTACTATAACCAGCAAAGCCAATATCGCGATCGACCCCAGATAGACCAGGAAACGGGTTTTTTCCTTTTCCACATAATCCAGCCTTTCTGATGCTACCAACGGCAGCAATGTACCAATTTGAATTTTTCGCTGACGTGCACCATAAAATTCAGCATCACCAAGCGCTGCTTGCAGGTATACATAAGTGTTCTTAATATCGCCGCTTTTATACAGCAACTGTGCTAACCAGAAAAGTGCGACCGTTTCTTTTGTTGACGATTTAATGTCAGAAATAGTTGCTTGTATCAGCAGGTCGATGCGTTGCTCCCCGTTATTTGTATTGGCATAAATATTACTCAGGGTAGAAGCAACAATTGCGTATTGGTGCATGGTGAGTTTATGCCTGTTTAAAAGCGTAATAAAGTCAGCTTCAGATTCCTGCACCTGCCCGTTTTTAAGCTTTTTATAGCCGGTTAGGTATATCTTATCATACGAGTCGGGCTTGCTTAGCGCTATGGCCGAATCAATGTATTTATTGGCCAGGTCGTTATATTCAATGGTATAATGTTTGTCGTTATCATAACCACCAAGGTCATAATAAGCCCGCATCATAATGGAATAGTATTCTATTTTAACGCTGTCATCCAGGTCTTTAACATTTATCCCTTTTAAATTATCAAAGGTTTCTTTAAACATACCTGACGAAAGCAAAATAAAGCCGGTCTTGATCCTGCTATAGTCGATTTTCGCCTTATCGTTTAACCGGTGGCTTATATCCAGCATTTTGGTGGCATACACATAGGCCGAATCATATTGGTATGATTTATACTCATCATAAAGTTTGGTACAAACGGCAAACTGCGCCTGCAAGTTATTGGGCGATACCGCATTTAACGATGTCTTCAGCTTTTGGATAGTTTCCTCCTTACGCTGGTCGTAAATTTTCTTATTGTTTAGTTCGCGGTTTAACTGGTCGAACAGGCTATCCGTTTTTGTAACTGAAAATGCAAGACATGGAAATAACAGTGTAAATAAAAACAGGGTGCCCCGCATAGTTTATATATAATTGATATACAAATAAACCTATAAATAATTTGTTTAGCAATACCAGTATTAGTATTAGTTTGGCATATATTTCATTGGATCGTTGCAGATTGAGAAAAGCCGGGTGAACCCCTGACCCAACCTTATCCCCCCTTTGTTTTTTTTGATAAAATAGCTATTGATCAAGGCGGGGAGTTTCAGTTTTCTCTTATTTATTATATCATGGTTTACCATCCGGGATGGTAAACCAAAAGCTGGAGCCTTTGCCGATAACACTTTCAACACCTATTTCTCCGCCATGTTTTTTAATGATCTCTGATGATATATATAAACCAAGGCCCAGGCCCGATGCATAATGATGTTCGGTGCCAATGCGGTAATAACGCTCAAATAGTTTTGATATGTTCTCCGGGGCTATGCCTCTTCCATGATCGGTTACGATCACTTTTGTAAAGCCCGGTATCTTTTCCACATGGATCAAAATCCCCAGTGATTCGGGCGAGTATTTAACGGCATTGTTAACGAAATTAACCAATACCTGGTCTATTTTATATTGATCTGCATAAACTTTAAGGGAGTGGTCACCGGTATAATCGATCGTGTATTTTCCCTCCAGGCGGATATGGGTGCAGCAGCCATCAATCACATCCGCCATAACAAAAATGGATTTGTTAAGACCAAACTGGCCATGATCTATTTTGCTGGAATTCAGCAGGTCATTCACCAAATGACTGAGTTTGGTTGCATTCCTGTCGGCACTGCTGCAAAGTTTTATCATATCTTCAGTTACGGACACGCCAATATTCATTTTTCTATCCATTAGCTGCAGGCTAAGGATCAATGTGGTGATGGGCGTTTTCAGTTCATGGCTCGCTACACTGATAAATTCCTCTTTTTGTAACCTTAATAAATGTTTTTCAGTAACATCTTCAATAATGGTATAACCCAGCGTTTCACCGTTATCCGGGAAAAGAATAGAGGTTACCTGGCACCAGATCGTGGTTCCGTCCTTTTTAAGCAAACATGTTTCGAGGCTAAAGGATGGTGTCGATTTTTGCCAAAGCTTCTCCTGTAGTATCTTCCAGTCATGATGGCAATAATCAGGCGCGTAATCAAATATTTTTGAACCAATGATCTCTTCCTTGTTAGTATAACCCAGCAACTCCACCATCGCTGGATTGACCTGTAATATTTTTAATTCAGACGAGATGATCTTATTGCCCAGCCTTGAATTTTCAAATACAGTCTTGAACCTTGTCTGACTTTCCTGGTATTCTTTATTTTCTTTTTTTAGGGTTTCTATCACATCCTGCAGGGATGCTATGGTGTTCATTTTTTCCTGGACCGGCATAAAAGTAGTTGTATAAAAGTAGTTGCATAAATAAACCTAAATAAAAATGTGCCGGGTAAGTGTAGAAAAGAAGCTTAAGCGATCCGCTGTTAAAATAGGAAGTGAAATATCTGCCTAATAAACAAATTAAAACGAAATTGTTTTTGCGGGATGAAAGCTGCGCATTTCAAAACTAAATAACCATCCGGAAGGTCAGATTTATCCTTGGTTTCATCGGTTTGGTGGACTTAGCGATGCAGTGTTCCCAATTTTCCTGTAAACCGGTTTTCATTAGCAGAAACGAACCATGCTCTAATTTAATGGAATAATGTTCCTTATGATCGGTTTTATTGCGGATATCAAAGCTGCGTACCTGCCCGAAGCTAACGGAGGCAATAATAGGGTTTTTGCCTAATACGCTTTCGCGGTCGCTGTGCCAAGCTACAGAATCATTACCATCACGGTAATAATTGAGCAGCACACTATTGAATTTGATCCCCGCCAAAGGCTCAACCATTGCTTTCAATTGCAGCAATTCCGGTGTCCAGGAATTTGGATTGGATATTTTACCGGATACGGAATAATCTGTACCAGGGTCACCATACCAGGCCGTTAGCCGGGGTGTCAGATATTCCTTATCCCATAGCTTTTGTGTGGTTTGTTTCCAGGGTGTTGTTGTTATAAAATGATCTAATAATTGATCACTTGTTTGCTGGTCAATAAAACCGGCATGGTATTCCAATAGTTCTGTTGGCAATCCCTTGCTTTGTCCAGCTTCCGTAAAAAAACTTAACTGCTCCATAGCACCTCCATATTATGCTGAATAAATTTACCTAACTGCTCCTGTTCATTAACCGTCAGCCGCTCACCGTCATATATCCAAAAGCCCCGGTCATCAAACAAGATACGCCCTAATTCTGCTTCTTCAAAAGCAACGTACAAATTGTACACCAAAGTTGCATCTATACTTTGTATATCGGGGATAACACTGATGATCTTATCAGGCCCGTTTTTCCGTTTGATCCATGCATTCATAAAACAAAAGTATAAATAATTTGTAAAATGCTAAAAATATTAGCATAACTTTATAGCCCGGTTTCATAGAACATGCCAGAAAATAAAAAAAATATTATCAGCAAGCTACAGCAGGACATTCTGCAATGGGAAGGCTACAAGCCGCCAACCGCAGGTACACGAGGGGTGGTTGGCCTGGGACCGATAGAGGCGGTTTTTCCAAATGGGGCCTTTCCTGTTGGTGCAGTGCATGAGTTGGTTTGCGGTAATTCGGAGGAGGTAGCAGCTGCGGAAGGTTTTATCGGTGGCTTATTATCAGTGCTAATGCGCGGGGGCGGTGCCTGTTTATGGGTGGCTTTATCACAAACGCTGTTTGCACCCGCACTAAAGGCTTTTGGTGTTGAGCCCGACCGGGTGATCTTTCTGAATTTATTAAGGGACAAAGACGTGTTATGGGTGATGGAGG
>Ga0302309_10000333_pt1 | contig 57081 bp, 30 predicted proteins | sample III_Palsa_N1_1_FD_200453 | JGI IMG/M metagenome (GOLD analysis project Ga0302309, IMG submission 200453) | Peat permafrost microbial communities from Stordalen Mire near Abisko, Sweden - III_Palsa_N1_1 | ecosystem: Environmental > Terrestrial > Soil > Palsa > Peat permafrost | place: Sweden...
GACAGCAGTATCATAACGTGAAGTGGACTCCAGCGCCCCGGCGGTCAGGAAATCTATCTTGAGAAAACGGGCATGGATGGCCTTTGCTTTTTCCAATGTGGCGATAATGGCCTCCCGAACGGCGGGATGGGTAGGGTCCAGGGCATAAGCGCCGAAATCCCCGGTCTTGTACTGGATAGGTTGGCCGCTGCTGTCCCGCAATACTACGTCCCTGAGGGGTGTCCGGGTCCCCTGCAGCAAATCGTTGCTGATAGAGCTCTTCCAGGTCCATTCTGCAAAGGGGATGAAATAGAATCCCATCTGCTGGTTATGCTGCGCCCCGTAGAGGCTGATAGAATCCAGTACAGCGGTAGTATAGAGGCCCTGATCGTAAGAGTCTATACTCAATACCGGAGACGCATACCTGTTGAAAGGGCCTAGGGTATAAAGGAAATCGGAAATTTCTTTTACCCCGGCAGGCATCATGATCTTCCTCATCCCAAGCACGTCTTCCACGCCGAAGCTGTTCCAGTACACCGGCGCATACCCTTTCCAGGAAAGCCTGCCATTCAGCAGGGCATTCATCTCGCCATATCCCACAAAAGCCGTACGGACATCACGGGGAGCACAAAGATAGATCAGCGGCGCCCTGACGGTTGTTCCCCGTTGGGTTCCGTGGAGGGCCAGATCATGCGTTCCATCCTTGCCTCCATAGTCGGCAGGCAGAGAGGCGTTATCCGCGGTGGCGGCGCCGCCGAATATCAGAAGCGAATCCAGCAGGCCCAATGTTGTTGCAGCGCGATAACGGATGCCCGTCTTCCAGAAGTCGTGGGTCAGGCTGCCCATTACGATGCCCGCACTGCCCGTATTGTCACGCCCACTGCCCGCATTATCATATATGGCAGACAACTCATAGCTGATGCCGGATACGACCGGCTCGTTACCGGATGGCCAGCTGCGCTCCACGTCATTGACCCAGTCATCATTGTCGAACGGCACATCCAGTATCCTGGGTTCGTCGCCGGGTATGGACAGAGCGCCCCCCTGCTGCGGGAGAATGGCCAGGGGGCTGATGTCGCGGGTCTCAACGGACAGCGGGCTGGATGCCTGCAAGGTTATTAACAGAAAGGGGCGGTTTTTGTAGAGGGTGATCAGTTGTTCAAGATCGGGGGCTCCCTTTTTCCCGGTATGGGTCAGGTGGATGCGGATGCCGCTGCCAAGGCTGTCATGGAGGTTGTCCGTGTGCCAGGAATGTTGGGGATAGTCTGCGGAACAGTCGTAACCTGTGCGGACGTCGTTCACGTATGCCACGGTATTGTTCAGGGTGATACCGGAAGAGAAGTGATAATCGACCTTGCCGGAAGAATGGTGAAGGATGACGCTGACCTGCTGACCGGTAAAGATGGCCGTGTCCGGGGGGGAGGGCACGGGTAAAGATGTCAATTTAAATACGGCGCTTTCGTATTCGTCGGACATGGAGAACTGTACTCCAACCGTCATCAGGAATTCGCCGGTAAAGGTCCGTCCTTCCCAATCGCCCAGCCGGCTTTTTTCTCCCCTATTCAATTCGGTCAACAGGTAACGGGCGTCCTTCTTCAGGCCTTTCAAGCGGAGTACCGATCTGTCCGGGTTCTGGTCGATGTTTTTGTGTAAAAGATAGGAAAAGACCACGGCTTTTGAGCTGTCTTCCGCGGCATACATCAACGCTGCCCTGTCGCCTTCGAAGGGGGACAGGAGCCGGTACAGATCGCCATGGAGGACGATATCCGAAATGCTTTTATAGGTTTGGATGGCATTTTTGGAGAAGGTCTTTTCCGCCGGGGTCATTTGCATGGGCTGGAGGTCCATGCCCAGTTTGCCGGTCATCGCCACATCGAACCGGAACTTGAGGGAAGTGGTCCTGCCGGTAATGCCGTTTGGAACATTGGAAACATGGGAGGCATAGCCAACGGATGGGAAGAAATAGCCCAGTCCCCAGCCGATCCTGATGCGGTCGACGGCGTCGGTATTATCACTGGTCCAATATTCCTGGAAATAGGGCATGGTGGCATAGTCCAGGCGTCCACCGCCGCCGGAGCAGACCATCAGCGTCACTTTCGGGAAGGCTGTGCGAACCTTATTGATGAGCGACAGGAGGGCAGCCGGGTAATCGATAAACAGGTTGGACTGCCGGTCTTTGCCAAGCCAGGAGGAGCCGGGGTTGGTGATATAACGATTGCAATCCCATTTGACATAGCTGATGCCGGGGTTCTCCGACAACAATTTCCAGATGGACTGATAGACATAGTCCTGCACCTTAGGATTGGAAAGGTCGAGGATCAATTGGTTACGCAGGAGGTCCAGGGCCCTGTGCGGGGCCGTTATGACCCAATCGGGGTGTCGTTCAAAAAGTTCGCTTTTCGGGTTGACCATTTCCGGTTCGATCCAGATGCCGAATTTCAGGTGGTTCTGCCGGCACTGGTCTACCAGGTATGGGATGCCATGGGGTAATTTTTTGATGTTGACCTCCCAATCGCCAAGGCCTGCGTCGTCGTTATTACGGGGATATTTATTGCCAAACCATCCGTCGTCGAGCAGGAAGAGATCGAATCCCATGGCGCCTGCTTCCTTGATGATCGTGGTCAGTTTCGGCTCGTCAAAATTAAAATAGGTCGCTTCCCAGTTGTTGAGCAGCACGTCCCTCGAACCATATCCATCTCTGATGCCGTAGGTACGGGCCCATCGGTGAAAACGCTGCGTCACGGTTCCTGCGCCCGTGGAGGACCATGTATGCAGCAGGGACGGGGTAGTAAGAGAGTGGTGTGCGTCGAGGGTATATGCAGAGGCGGCGGGGTTCATGCCGCAAATCACGCTAAGACGGTGATCGCTGTTGACTTCAAATTTCAGTTGATAATTGCCGGGCCATGCCAGCGTAGCGCCCATCACCTGCCCATCATCTTCGTGCAATCGTCTGTCCAGGGACAGGAGGAAGGAAGGATTGCCGCGTTGATCGGCCCGGACACCCAGTTTGGAATCGATGATCCGGATACCTGGCTGGAGTTGTGTTTCGGTCATATTGAATTCCCGTGCCCAGTCTCCATAATAAGAGGTGAGATAGTAGGAAGAAGACAGAAAAGAAAGTCCGGCGCTGGCAAAGTCGTTGAGCGTTACCGGTCCGTCTTCGCCGTTGTCGACCTGCACCCATTGTGCGATGATGTTTTCTTTCTTATACGTCTTATAGAACAGCGACACAGTAACCGGATAGTAGCTGTCGTGCAGGCGGATGGTGGTGAGGTCGGTATTGTCGTCGATACGCTGAGAAGTATGCCGGTCATAGACGAGGTCCGTGGTCATATTTCCGTCGCTATGGGTCAGTCGAAGAGCCACTTCGGAGTAAGCTTTCCCATAGGTCGGATAGGCGGGCGGGCTACTGGCGATCACGTTCGCCGCGGGTGTGTCGTTGGCTGACCCGAGGCCATAATATAATTGTTGCAGCTGCCGGTTCGTATCCACCCCGAGAAGGAGCAGGTTATCATTGGTGCCGATCCGGATCAGCACCGGTTGCCCGGATGCAGACGTTCCGGATGCAGACGACGCTTTTTGGGCAATAGATCGGAGGGAAAGTAATGCCAATAGCACGGCTGTAAGCATTCTTAAAAACATGACAGTCTGTTTATACATCATTTCGCATCAAATGTCTCCTTTATGGACATATGGAAGAATGGGTTATTAGCCGAAAGGGATGGATTTTTTGCTGATAATGACCCGCAGGGCATAATTAAATTTGGAAAATTGGCCGGGTTTTCTATTTTTGTAGTATAGTATAGTATAGTATAGTACAGACGCTGCCATATGAGAGGGATCTACGACCAAATCATTGAATTAGAAGGAACCCCGGGGTTATCCAAGCATGAGCAATTGGTGCAGGGAATGATCAATGCCATTAATGCCCGGATCGTCACCAAAGGCGATATGCTGCCGTCGGTGAACAATATGATCAAAGAACTGGGCTTTGCCAGGGAAACGATTGCGCGGGGATATAAAGAATTGACCACAAGGGGTATCGTGGAATCCAAAAAAAGACTGGGATTCTTTGTTTCCAATGAGGATACGGATCAGCAGGTCAGGATATCCTTATTGCTGTTCGCCTTCGACTCTTTCCAGGAAAATTTCTATAAGACCTTTCGTTCGCGGCTGGGTAAGGCCGTGCACATCGATGTATTCTTCCACCATAATAACATAGCCGTTTTTGAAAATATTGTTTCCAATATCAGGGGTAAGTACGGCATGTATGTCATTGCCCCTATCCCCCATAAAAGAACGGCCGGGATATTGGCTACCCTCCCATTCGACAAGTTCCTGATGATCGACCGCTATGAGCCGATGGCCGGTAATTTTTCCTACGTTGTCCAGGAATTCGAGCAAGCTTCCTATGCGGCGTTTGCAGAATTGAGCGACACCATCCGGCAATTCGAAGAAATGATCTTTTACTATCGCCCCGGGTCCGATACACCCATTGAGATACTGAGAGCATTCAAGAAATTCATTCGTGACTACAAGATCAGGGGAAGTATAAAGGCCGAATATGTACCCGGGTCTTTGCAACGCAATAAAGTCTATTATACCATCAACAATGCGGAATTATGGGAAATGCTCAAGGATTCCCGGCTGAAGAATATGAAGCTGGGCAAGGAAGTAGGTATCCTGTCACACAATGATGATGTCGTAAAGGAGATCATCTGTGACGGTATCACCACGTATTCAACCGATTTCAGGTTGATGGCGGAAAAGGCTGCAGATTTTGTGATAACCCGGAAAAAGATCCGGGAGGTCATCCCGACCGTATTGATAAGAAGGAACTCCATTTGATTGCCATATGTAAAATGAAAAATATGAGGACTATGAGAAAATATGATGAATCTTGCGGCAAAAAACTGATCTCCTTGCCGCATTCGGTCCGAAAAGAAATCGTCATGCCGGACCCGGTACTACGCCGCCTTTACGTGTCCGAACTTGGCTGCATTTCCAATGCCACCGGCCATCATACGGAAGGAAGAGAGGGATGTTCGGACAACGTACTGATCTATTGCGTCGACGGCAGGGGCTGGTACAGGATCGGTGACAAGCGTTTTGAACTTTCGGCCAACCAATTCGTCATCCTGCCGGCCACAAAGGACCCCATCAGCTATGGCACTACTGCGACAACCTCCTGGTCAATATACTGGGTACACTTCAGTGTACAAGACGCTGAAATGTACAACCGCCGGTTCGGCATCGGCATCGGTTATGAGCCGCGCCCGATCGTTCCCGATGAAATGGGACCGCTATTATGGGAAACCATGTACCAAAACCTCGAAAAGGGCTTCAGCAAAGAAAACCTCATCAATGCAAATCTGTGCCTCTATCATTTTATTGCAGCCGTTCTCTTTTCCACCGGTTCGGTCGGGGTTACCGAAAAATATTATATAGAAAAAAAGCGTGATACCGTCGACATGGTTTCCGATATCATCACCTATATGAAAAACAAATTGGATCATATCATTACCATAAGGGAAATGGCCTTGAAAAGCGATTTATCCACCTCCCATTTTTCCAGCGTTTTTCACAAGACCACAGGCATCCCGCCGATGGAATATTTCATCCGGCTGAAATTGGAGAAGGCATGTTCCGCTTTGTATCATTCGGAAATGAAGATCAAGGATATCGCCTCCATGCTTGGATACGAAGACCCTTATTATTTCTCAAGACTGTTTAAAAAGCACCTGAATATGTCGCCATTCCAATACCGGACGCTCAGAAATGAACCTAAAGCCGTAGTAGCCGATTTTTTCAGTCACCCGGCAGGGATCATTTCAACGGCAGGGCCGGCCGTAGCTTAGTGATTAATTGATCTAAAACAACAATTTGGGCGGTAAAGACAAATACAATAAATTTAGGTTAATTTCGAAACATTCGAATCACATGAGAAAATTTTCTGGCCCGGCTTGTCCGGGCTTTTTTTTATGATAAAGATCTCATTTTCTCCTGCCGCGTTGCTGATATGGATCAGTGCCTGGATAAGCCCTGACCGGATATCCGGCCAGGCCCTTACTGATACAATCCCTCTGGCGGGCAATGCGTGGAATAATCCTGGCGGGGGCATCGACACCTGGCTTCGGGTAACGAAAACCGGGACATTGCATGCGTGGGTGAGAGATTCAGTTGATGAAAAGGGCTGGTCAACTCATGATGCGGGATTCTTCCAGGTGTCAGATACGGGTTATCAATGTATCCACCTTAAAGGAATGCACCTGTCGAACCAGTCGATCATTGTCCAGGGCGAGCCACTGAATGGCCGGGTGGCTTTTGTACCTAATGACGAAGGCAACTTCTTTTATTGGGGCCGCCGCGGGCCTTCTGTACATCTCCATTATCCGGTGCCTGCGGGTGAAGAGGCGGAGTGGTTTTATAACGAAGTGACGGTACCGGCGGGGCAGGACCTGGAGGGATCATATTTTATGGCCTGCGGCTTTGCCCAGGGTTATTTCGGCATGCAGGTCAACTCGCCCACGGAAAGGCATATCCTCTTTTCTGTCTGGAGCCCATTTGAGACGGACGACCCGGCGTCGGTCCCCGACAGTCAGCGGATCAGGGTACTGAAGAAAGGGGAAGATGTACATGCGCAGGCCTTTGGAAATGAGGGATCGGGAGGGCAAAGCTATCTTAACTATATGTGGAAGGCGGGGCATACGTATAAGTTTTTAGTGCATGCCCGGCCAGCGGCAGGCCGGCATACTTTCTTTACCGCCTGGTTCTATGCTCCTGAAGAAGGCCACTGGCGGCTGATCGCGAGCTTCAGCCGGCCGCAGACCCAGACCTGGCTGACGGGGCTGCATTCCTTCCTGGAGAATTTCGAGCCGGAACAAGGCAACCATCAGCGGTATGTCCTGTTCAATCATCAATGGATCAGGGATACCGCCGGGCGCTGGATCGCCCTGCACAAGGCCCAGTTTACCGTCGACAATACCGGCCGGAAAGGCTACCGGATGGATTATGCAGGAGGTCTGCGTGACTCGGCTTTTTATTTGGAGAACTGCGGGCATTTCGCGACCTATACGCCGGCGAATTCATGGTTCGAACGGCCGGAAGATCCCGTCGGGAATTTACCTGCTGTGGATGTGAGCGCGTTGCCCTAAGGCAGAAAATAACAAACCTGGCCGTAGACACGACCAGGTTGCAAAACCAGCTGTCTTATATGAAGGCTGCTGATAATTTTTGTTCCCGATGGCGGGTACGCTGCCAGGTGACCAGGGTCGATTGAAGCCTCTCATTGAGCCACCGACAGGTCTTTTTTTTATGCGAGTTCGGAACCGAAGTCATTTTTTCCTGGTCAATAAGATGAGATTCCAGGTCGTAGAACCTTACCGTTATCGCTGTCGGGTCATGGATGTTAGTCACTAATTCCCAGTACCCGTTGTCCGGCATGCAGCAGGCGTTTCTCTGAGCCATTGTATGATTGACTGACAGGAGAAGAAGTATGCCGATTAAATACTTTATCATATCGTCCGTACCGGACAACAACCGCAGGTGGTAAAGCAGCCCATCAGTATGGTAGAAGAAATGCTGCCAGACAATCTTTTTGTCCGAATACACCGGTCCTATATCATCGCCCTGAAAAAGGTGACAGCCTATACCCAAAATGACGTGGAGATCCACGGGATAGAAATTCCGATCGGCAAACTGTACAAACACCGGATTAACAGGCTGGCGCCGCCTTCATGAATTTAAAAAGGCCGTCCCAGTCATTGAGACGGCCTGCATCAATTTTCGTGACTACTCTAGAGCACTGTCAGTTTCTTTGTTGTAATCGTATTGCCGATGCGAACGGTGACGAAATAGGTACCGGCCGGCAGCGAGTGCGTGATCGGGCCGGAAGCTGACAATTGGGTGATCAGCAGGGTTTTTCCATTGACATCCCGGATGATGACCCAGGCCGGCGTATTGGCCTGGCCGATACCACCCAGATCCGGCAGGCTGAGATAGAAGCTGCCGCCGGGCGCCGGATTAGGGTACAGCAGGATCTGCGCCGAAACGCTATCTCCCGGTAAGCCGGCAACCGAACCTAAACGCAGCGCATCGGTTGTTGTATTCGCGACCGTGACCGGATTGACCAGTTGCCACATCGCGCTGTACCAGCCGGTCTGGGCGTTGGCATATTCGGCATACCCCAACAAGTCCTGGATATGTATCCATTGATTGGCCTGCCAGCGGTTCTCAATATAGTTCCATCCGCTGCCGGCAGTGGCTATCGACCACATGGCGCTATACCAGGTTGTATTGATGGTCCCGGATTCAACATAGCCGGTCTGATCCTGTACATGCATATAGTTACCGGTACTACGGTTTTGCAAAAAAACATAACCGCTGCCTGCGCTGACCTCCGTCCATTGGTAGGTTGGGTCGGTAGGTGACGGATTGGTACCATACAGCACCTTCCCGGAACCGCCATCATACAGGTAAGTATTCGGTTGCCAGCGGTTGAGGATCTGGTAATATGTAGTTCCGCTGAGGACGGCAGGCAGCGTATCGTACCAGGTATTGTTGTAGTACCAGCCATTGCTACCCCTGCTGAGGTTGGCCGTCTGGTTACTGCCATCGTTGAAGATAAGGTTGGTGGAATCGATGTTCGCAAAAGTATACTCGTACCAACTGTTACCCTGGTTTGTCATGGGAACACCTGGCCAGGTACCATCGGCAAGAATGCCGGTGGGCTGAGCATCCCACCAATAAATATTGATCCCCGAACCCCAGCCGGTTGGCTGGTAGAAATGCACCGTGAAGCCGGAGGCAGGCCTGACAACGACCGTGTCATTCGCCGTCTTACCCTGGTCTGACGTCGTCACGGTGATGACAGCTGTTCCTGCGGCAACGCCGGTAATAAGGCCCGTAGCGCTGACCGTAGCGACAGCCGTATTGTTCGACGTCCAGGAAACTCCCTGATTGGAAGCGTTGGCAGGAGACACCGTTGCAGTAAGTTGAGCCGTCAGGCCGACATTGACCGTATCACGGGTAGGTGTAACTTTTACGCCCGTTACCGTAACAACGGGAACATTGGCATTGGTCAACACCAGGTATTGATAGGGTGAGAGCGACAGCGAAGTGCCGAGGGTGGTCGAAGCCGCAGTAAACGCATTGTTCCAGGTCGTTTGCTGTAAAGCTGCCGGGATCGGATAAGTAATAGTGGAATTACGGAGATTCACCAGCACGAGCGCTTTCTGGGATTCATATGTTTTGGTAAAAGCGCAAATATCATTGTTGTCATAGGATACCAGCGTTCCCCGTCGGATAGCTTCGCTGCTGTCGCGGAAGGCGATGATTTGTTTATAGGCTGTCGTCACTGCGGGGTTGATGCCCCAGTTGATCGTAACCGACAGATAAGGAAAGGTAATGGGTGTCGGGAATGCTTCCTCCGTGCCATTATAAACGAACGGAACACCTTTACGATAAGCCACCACGACAAAAGCGGCCGTTGAACCGGGAATGCCGCCGAACTGCGTCACCGGCGGTCCATCGGTGCCGTCCACGTCGTGATTGGTCAGGTATCGCACGATCTGGTTGGTACCGGAAGCACCGATGTACTCGACAGAATCGGAGACCTCGATGTCAGTGACAGGTGCCCCGGTAAAAATCGGCTGCAGACTGCTGCCGTAGAACTGAAAACCAAAGTTATAATCGAAGCCGGCCCCGTAGTTCGCAGAACGACTTCCTTCCGCCAGCAACAATAATTTATGCGTAGTAATATTCCGCAACGTATCGATCGTCTGCTGCCAGAAATCGATCGGCGGATTGTCTGCAAAGTCGCAGCGGAAACCATCCACGTTGGCCCGATAGACCCAGGACTTCATCGCAGTAATCATAGCTATACGCATAGTATCATTGGCAAAATTCAATGCTGCGACATCCGTATAACTATCGAGCTGCTCGATTGCACCGCTGCTATTATGCAGGTACCAGCCGGGATGTGCAGCGATCCAGGGATGATCCCAGGAAGTCTGATTGACCACCCAATCCAGGATGACGGCCATGTTGCGGCTATGAGCCCCATTGACAAGGTTTTGCAGATCGGTCAGTGCACCGAATTCGGTACCGACAGAATCGAAACTGCGGATACAGTACGGTGAATTCACTGAATTCAGTACTCCTACGGGATAAATGGGCATCAGGTAGATCACGTTAACGCCCAGGGCCTTAATGCTATCCAGGCGATTGATCACACCCTGGAAATTATGCGTAGCACTGAAGGCCCGCATATTCACCTGGTAGATCGTCACGTCCCGCGGATCGGGTACGCCGGTAAAAGGCGTCCCGTACTGGGGCGGATATTGCGCGAAGATGGTGTTGGTAAAAAAGAAAGTGGTGAAAAAAAGAAGAATACATAGCAAGACAGGATAAGCGTGTAAATGCTTTTTCATATGACAAAGTTTAATGGTGGATAAAGAGCCAAAGATTCGGGGAAGAGGAAAGGAAAACAAAAAATATAGCCCGGATATAGAAGAAAAAGGCTGCAAAAAATAAAAGCAGGAAAATAAAATGTTGGTAGCCAAATTTTTGTCGACAAATGAATATATTCTTAATATAGACAGAATGCAGCACGATTTTAATTTATCTTGCCGCCTTAAATCCTTAGATGAATCGGTTATTTCTCGGCCTGGCACTGATGCTCATGGTATTGGGAACCCGGGCCAATACAGACAGCCTGCTGCATGAACTGACGATTGCTGTCGGAAAGGCTCCCGAATACGACACGGCAAAGCTGCAACGGATAGCCCGGCTGCAGACTTTACTGCGTGCAGACCCAACGGCATTAGCCACCCCGGGTACCGCCCTCTCCGCCAGAACGCTATTCGATATCTACGAACAGCTGTACGAAGAATACCAGATCTTTAATTATGACAGCGCCTATCAGTATGCCGGCAAACTGCAGGCCATTGCCCGGCGGCTCGGTGACACAGGACTCATCACCAAGGCCCGGCTGCGGAATTGCTTTATTCTCCTGTCATCCGGTCTGTTCCGCGAAACATACGATTCACTGCGGGCCATCGACATCCGCCGGCAGCCGGACACGCTAAAGGCGATCTACTATACCCTTATGGGGAGGTATTACTATGATCTGGCCAATTATGACTATGACGGGAGTCAGCATTCCACTGAATATGACCAGCAAGGGAATGCCTGTATGGACTCCGCCCTCACTTATTATTCACCTGCCACCTTCGAGTATGCCTATTACCGGGGACTGCGGGATTTTAAGCTGAATAATGACGCAGAAGCCACCACCTATTTTGAAAAATTGCTGAATAGCTCCCTGACGGACCACCAACTGGCCCTCACTGCCTCTACGCTCAGCGGACTCTATATGAAGAATGGCCGGCAGAACGAGGCTATCGACCTGATGATCACTGCCGCTATTGCCGATATCCGGTCGTCTACGAAGGAAACCTTCGCCATCTTCAATCTGGCCGATCTCCTATATAAAAGAGGTGATGTCCGGCATGCCTCGCTCTGCATCGAAACGGCCCTTGCCAATGCAGAATTCTATGGGGCCCGGCAGCGTAAGGTTCAAGTCAGCAGCGTCCTGTCACTGATCGAAGGGGAAAGGATCAATGCCGTCGAGGCGCAGCGCCGCCTGCTCGTGCAGTATGCCATCGTCGTTACGCTGCTGGGGATCGTACTGGCCGTCCTGATCGTCGTCATCCGCCGCCAGGTGAAAAAACTCCAAAAAGCCCAGCAAATGATCACTGAGGCCCACGCCGCCCAACGGCTGATCAACGATAAACTGGAAGAGGCCAACAAGATCAAGGAAGAATATATCGGTTACTTTTTCAGCCTGGATTCCGAATTCTTCGTCAAACTGGAACGGCTCAAACGCACCCTCGACCAGAAGGTCGCAGACCGGAAATTCGAAGATATCCGCTTCATCGTCAATAATATCCAGCTTAAAAAAGAGAAAGAGGAATTGCTGCGGAGCTTCGACACAGTCTTCCTGCGGATCTTTCCTCATTTCGTCACCCAATTCAATTCCCTTTTCAAAGAAGAAGACCAGGTCAGGCTGAAGGACAATGAACCGCTGAATATCGATCTTCGGATCTTCGCCCTGATCCGTATGGGCATCACCGATAATGACAAGATCGCCCAGATCCTCGAATATTCAGTCAATACGATCTATGCCTATAAGACGCGGATCAAAAACAGGTCTTTGGTACCCAATGACGAGTTCGAAGCCCGTATCATGGACATAAAGGGCGTGTAAAAAGGTGGAAAATCATCTATATTATCAAAATTTACATACGTCCGCAATAGATTATCATTCAACAGTTTAAAAAGGTATCCCCCTCTCATTTTCCTTATATTTTCCATATTCGACCTGTATTAATTGCACTTTTTCTCCTGTCTGGGTTCCTTTGGGATCACAATGACTTGCTATATGAGAATTGTCTTTCCCGGACGTGCATACTTATGTTTTCTGGTCTTCCCTTTCCTTTTCGCACCGGGACGAACTCTGGCACAGGATGGTATTACATCTCCCGGCTCCATCAGGGAGATCCATCGCAGCGGTACCGATATCGATATCCGGGCGGAACATGCCTGGGCACGGGTGACTGTCTATAGCGCCAATGTGATCCGGGTTCGGTTGTCGGATCAGCCCCTGGCCGCCGACCATTCCTTTGCGATCATTGCCGGACCCTCCCCTGCGTCTTACCAATACCAGGACAACGCAACGGAGATCCTGATCAGGACCGACTCTCTCGAACTACGGATACAGCGATCGTCTTTGGCCATGGGTTTTTATACGCCGGAGGGCCAAATGATCAATGAAGACGAAAAAGGGCTCGGCATTTCCTGGCAAGGGACAAAAATCACGGATTACAAGAAACTGCAGCCGGGCGAACGATTCATAGGGCTGGGAGAAAAAACAGGAAACCTCGACAGGGCAGGCAGCGCCTACACCAACTGGAACTCCGATGTGTACGGTTATACCATCGCCCAGGACCCCTTGTATTCTACCATCCCCTTTTATATCGGCGTCCACGACAGCCTGTGCTATGGCATTTTTCTGGACAACAGCTATCGGACAGACTTCAACTTCGGCGCAAGCAATAATCGCTTTTCGTCCTTTGGGGCAGAAGGGGGCGAAATGAATTATTATTTTATCTACCATCCTACGGTGGCCGGTATCCTCCGCTGCTATACCGGGCTGACGGGCAGGATGCCTCTGCCCCCGATGTGGAGCCTGGGTTATCAGCAAAACCGGTATTCCTACTACCCGGATGACGAAGTACTGCGAATTGCGCGAACCCTGCGGGAAAAGCAGATCCCGGCCGACGGTATAACCCTGGACATCCATTACATGGACCATTACAAACTCTTTACCTGGGACCCGCAACGGTTTCCCGATCCAAAGTCGATGATGGCCCGGTTAGGCCGGATGGGCTTTAAGACCACGGTGATCGTCGATCCGGGCATCAAAGTGGAAAAAGGATACCCCGCCTATGAGAGTGGCCTTGCCGGAAATGTCTTCCTGAAATATTCCGATGGCGAGTACTATACCGGTCAGGTATGGCCGGGCTGGTGTCATTTTCCTGACTTCACGGCTGAAAAGGGCCGGGCCTGGTGGCGAAGCGAAGTCCGTCAATATACCGACATAGGCGTCGCAGGAATCTGGAATGATATGAACGAGATCTCTACATGGGGGCAGAATATGCCGGACAATGTACTGTTCGATTTCGATGGCCATCCTACCACCCATCTGCAGGGGCATAACGTCTTCGGACTGGAAATGGCTCGCAGCAGCTATGAAGGCGCCCGGGCAGCCTCGAATCAGCGCCCCTTCGTTCTGAGCCGGTCGGGCTATGCCGGTCTGCAACGCTATGCGGCCATCTGGACGGGTGATAACCGGGCCGAGGACGACCATATGCTTGCAGGGGTAAGGTTGATCAACAGCCTGGGGCTCAGTGGCATCCCCTTTGCCGGGATGGACATCGGCGGCTTCACGGGCAATCCTTCCGCAGCACTCTACACCCGCTGGATACAATTGGGGGCCTTCATTCCCTACTACCGCAATCATACGGCCTATAATTCGAAGGCAGACGAACCCTGGGCCTTCGGCGAAGATGTGCTGGATATTGCTCGGAAGTATATCGGGCTGAGGTATACGCTGCTGCCATATCTGTATTCCCATTTCCGCGAAGCCTCTCTGGACGGCATGCCGGTCATGCGTAGCCTGGCGATCGGCTATACACGGGACCCGCATGTCTACGATCCGCAGTTCCAGAATGAGTTCTTCTGCGGCGGCGCTTTACTGGTCGTCCCGGAGATCAGCGGCATATCCTTCGCGAAAATTTATCTGCCGGCCGGTGAATGGTACGACGCCTATACCGATGAACGCAGCAAAGGAGAACAGGAGAAGGTCATCGAACTGAGACCGAACCTTTTACCGGTGTATGTCAAAGGCGGCAGCATCATTCCCCGCCAGTCCCTTGTTCAGAACACAACTGAAAAACCATCCGATACGCTCGACCTGCATATCTACCAGGGCAGCGAGCCTAACACATTTATCTATTATGAGGACGATGGTACTTCCTACGACTATGAAAAAGGAGATTATTATCAGCGTGCCATCCACTTCGATCCGGTCCACCGGCTGATTGTGCTGGATAAGCCGGAAGGGCAGCGGCCAACGCATTTCGGCCATATCCGGCTGCTGTTGCACGGATTTGATTCAGCTCAGGTCAGAAAAGACCAGGCCGTTGTTACCATGACCAACACCGCCAGTGTTTTCCTGCCTGACAACCCGCTGGCAACAAAAGAATCCATGCCGGCTGGTGACGCCTCTCCGATAGAAGGTGTGGCCGGGTTTGCCAACCTGGTGAAGACAGCCGTACTCGTCAATGAAGCCCGTATTATCAGCCTGCAATATTGATCATTCATTTTAATCTTGTCATATATGCATCTTTCCAAAACAACACTTTTATTGATTGCTTCCGTCCTGCTCTGTCTCCTGCAACTGCCGGGACGGGCGCAGGCCCCTGCCCTTTCTGTCAAAGGAACCGTACTATCGGACAAAGGCGTCCCCATCGAGGGAGCGTCCATTAGTATTGCCGGCTCTGCAAAAGGAGCCATCACCGACAGCAAGGGGCTATTCACCTTATCGGCGCCCGCAGACGCCATCCTGGTGATCACGTATATTGGTTACGATACCGTCCATGTCCATGCCAGCCCATCTGTCTCCATCACGCTGAGGGTGACGGCCGGTTCGCTGAACGATGTGATCGTTATAGGCTATGGCACCCAGCAGCGCAAGGATCTGACCGGCTCGCTGGCTGTCGTTAGCGAAAAGGATTTTCAGACCGGCGAAATCACAACGCCCGAGCAACTGATCGCCGGCAAAGTAGCCGGGGTGTCAGTTACCTCCAACGGCGGATCGCCCGGCTCGGGCAGCGTGATCAGGATCCGCGGTGTCGTATCCATCAATGGCAGCAATGATCCCCTGGTCGTGATCGACGGGTTACCATTCAGCGGCAACACCATTGCCGGTGCGTCCAATCCGCTCAGCCTGGTCAATCCCAATGATATCGCCTCCTTTACAGTTCTGAAAGATGCGGCAGCAACAGCCATCTATGGTTCGCGCGCCTCCAATGGAGTCATCCTCATCACCACCAAGAAAGGAAGGCCGGGCGCCACGAGATTCAACTTCGGCAGCCAGGTCTCTGCCGGAAAACTGATCAAGGAAGAAGATGTGATGTCGGCGTCGCAGTTCAGACAATTCGTGGACTCGGGCTCACTGGGCACCTACAATGGTCAGCCCTTCAGCGCCCTGCTGGGCAATACGAACACCGACTGGCAGAAACAGATCTTCCAGACGGCCATCAGCACGGACAATGACCTGAATGCCACCGGAGCGATCGGCAGTGTCCCCTATCGGGCATCCTTCGGCTATCTCAACCAGGAAGGTATCGTCAAAACAGACAACCTCCAGCGATATACCGGCAGCATCTCGCTGACGCCGCATTTCTTTAAAGACGCGCTGAAGGTAGAGCTCAACCTGCATGGGGCCGTTCTCCAGTCGCAGTTCGCCAATTCAGGCGCCGCGATCAGCTCGGCGCTGTACTTCGACCCGACCCAGCCGGTGCATGCGACCTCTCCGTACGGCAACTTCTACGAATGGCAGACGGGTAGCGGCAGTACGTTAACCCTTAATAAACTGGCGCCCCGCAACCCGGTGGCCCTGTTGGATCAGTACAACAACCACGGAACGGTACAACGCAGCTTCGGCAACATCGTTCTCGACTATGCCATACCCTGGATCTCCGGACTGCATGCCAATGCCAACCTGGGTTACGATGTGGCACATGGCAACGGGATTGTGCAGGTGCCTGCTTATGCGGCCCAGACTTTCCTGGATTCCGGTGAGAACAATCTGTATAAAAGCACCATGCAGAACGTCGTCGCTGAGTACTACTTAAGTTATATTAAAGATCTTAAGTCGATCAAAAGCAGTATCAATGCCGTCGCAGGTTACGGTTATTATAATAACCTGACGACCAATTATAATTATCCCAGCGTCCGGGCCAATGGCGATACCATCCCGTCCAGCACCCCGCCATTCCCTACGACACCGATCGAGACGACATTGATCTCCTTTTATGGCCGCCTGATCTATACTTTCGACAACAAGTATATCTTGTCCGGATCAATCCGTGACGATGGGTCTTCCCGGTTCGGATCCTCCGACCGGTGGGGAGTTTTTCCGTCCGCTGCCTTCACCTGGCGCGTCCAGCAGGAAAAATTCCTTGAGTCCGCCACCGTCCTCTCTAACCTGAACCTTCGCATCAGCTACGGCCTCACGGGGAACCAGGACGGCATCCTCCCCTATTCTTATCTGCCCGTCTACGCGGTGAGTTCCAATGGATCGCGATACCAGTTCGGGGATACGACTTCCACTATGGCTACGGCTTCGGCGTATGATGCCAACCTCAAATGGGAACAGACAGCCACCTGGAACAGCGGTATCGACTATGGCTTTCTTAACAACCGGATCTACGGTAGTATCGACGTTTATTACAAGAAGACATCCAATCTGCTGAACACCGTCCCGGTACCTGCCGGCTCCAACTTCAGCAACACGCTGCTGGTGAACGTAGGCAATATGACCAACAAGGGCATTGAATTTGCGATCGGCGCCATCCCTGTCCGGACAAAGGACTGGCGGTGGAACGTGAGCTTCAATATCGCTTATAATGCCAACAAGATCACCAAACTCACGGAGGTGAATGACCCCGCCTACCAGGGTGCTTTGCAGACCAACAATGTGCAGATCAATTCTGTCGGCTATCCTGCCGATGCCTTTTACGTCTATCACCAGGTGTATGACAAAAGTGGCAAGCCGATCGAAGGAGTATACAAAGACGTGAACGGCGACGGTATCATCAATAGCGAGGACCTCTATCGGTACAAGTCCCCATTCCCGCCGTATATCTTCGGTTTCAGCACAGATATCAGCTATAAGAAATGGACGATCAGCACAGTGCTGCGTGCGAACATCGGCAACTACATGTACAATGGTCTGTCCGCCGCTGCGGCCGAGTCAAATGTCTTCAACCCGCTGGGTTACCTGGCCAACACCCTGAAAGACGTATTGTCCACGCATTTTGTGTATACCAATCCGCAATCCGACATGTATGTCCAGAATGCGTCCTTCTTAAAAATGGATAACCTGGGGCTGTCCTATAACGCCGGGCATATCTTCCGCAATGACGCCAACCTGCGCATCAATGCCAATTGCCAAAACGTGTTCACCATCACCAAATATCCCGGCCAGGACCCTGAGGTATATGGCGGTATCGATAATGCCTTCTATCCCCGGCCACGTACTTATACGCTTGGCTTTAATCTTCAATTCTAACGATTCAACACAGAAAATATGACAACAAAATTATTATTATCCGGGACATTCGGGCTACTGCTGGTCAGCATGCTGACCTCCTGTACCAAGAACCTCAACAGAGAACCGGCCGATACGAATACGGCCGATGTCCAGTATGCTACTGCAGCCGGTTATAAGCAGGTGCTGGCAAAAGTATATGGCAGCTATGCGCTGATCAGCAGCCAGGGAACGGGCGCCAGCGATATCAATGTTGCCGGCATCTCGGATGTCGGCGAGACTGATTTTGTCCGCCTTCTATTTAACATGGAGGAATTGACAACGGATAACGCCATTTGCGCATGGGACGACTCCTACCTGCAACCGCTTCATAACCTCAATATCGTCAGCAGCAACGTATATGTAGCCGCGATGTACGATCGCAGCTTCTTCCAGATCACGGTGGCGAATGATTTTATCCGTCAGTCGACGGACGCCGCGGTCGCGGCCCGCGGTATTACCGGCGCAGATGCTGAAAACATCCGGCACTATCGCGCAGAAGCCCGCTTTCTAAGGGCCTTCCAGTATTATGAGCTGATGGACCTGTTTGGCAATCCCGCTTTTGTAGATGAGAATGATCCGGTAGGTGATTATATCCCCAAACAGATCACCCGCGCCAACTTATTCAGCTATATCGAATCGGAACTGCTGGCGATCGACTCTTCACTGGTTGCTCCGCGCCAGAACGAATATGGCCGGCTCGACCAGGCCGCCGAATGGTCGCTCCTGGCCCGGATGTATCTCAATGCGGATACTTACCTGGGAAGCGGCAATGATCATTACACGCAGGCCATCACGTACGCGTCGAAGGTCATCAATGCCGGCTATTCGCTGATGCCCACCTTCAAGAACCTGTTCATGAGCGACAACAATATCAACAATCCGGAAGTGATCCTGCCCATACCTTATGACGCCACTACCGCCCAGAATTATGGTGGAACGACCTTCCTGATCTGCTCGGCACATAACACTGATCCCACGGATGACGCCGCTTATGGCATCCCCGGCGGTGGCTGGCTGGGTAATCGCAGTACCTCTCCCCTGCCCGCTGTATTCACTGACGCAGCCGACACACGAGGGCTCTTCGGTCCCGGCACTACGACGATCAATTCGGTGCTTGACTTTACGCAGGGCGTAGAGGTCTATAAATATTCCAATAAAACTTCTACCGGTACCACTCCTTATTCTCCCGACGGCGTCCTTTGCAGCACTGACTTTCCGCTGTTCCGGCTCGCAGAACAGTACCTGATCTATATCGAGGCAGTTGCCCGCGGCGGCAGCGGAGGCGATGCTGCGACAGCGCTGAATTATTTCAACCTCCTGCGGACAAGGGCTTATGGCAACAGCAGCGGCAATGTCACCAGCTATACGCTGACCGACATCCTGAATGAACGGCAAAAAGAATTGTACTGGGAGTGCTTTCGCCGGACTGACCTGATACGCTATGGCATGTTCACCGGATCGGCTTATATCTGGCCCTGGAAAGGCGGCGTGCAGAACGGGACGAGCGTAGACGCTCACCTCAACCTGCTGCCACTGCCCGCGACAGAATTGAATTCCAACCCGAGCCTGGTTCAAAACCCCGGTTATTAATCAACTATTCAACCTATTATATGCGAAAAATATTAATTGGTGTTGTTTTTCTGCTGGCTGCCATCTCCTGTAAGAAAGAGGGCTCCATACTGGTCGCGAATGAGAACGCGGCTTTTTCTGCCTCGCTGAAGGCATCGGTAGACAGCGTCACGCTGACGCCGGCCAATGACAGCGACTCCGTGGTGACGTTCACCTGGCCGGCCGTCAATTACGGATCGGGTATCGCCGTCACCTATACGCTGGAACTGGACCAGGTCAGCGATACCAGCGGCACCGCCGCGTGGGGCAAGGCTACTCAATATATAGCCGGCAACGATGTGCTGCATTATTCTTTTGCGGGCCAGGATCTGAATAACCTGATGCAAACCTTAGGGCTGTTCGGCTCTACCCCGCTGGCATTCCGCGTACTCTCCAATGTCAATCAATATAACGGTTCCGCATCAAAGATTCCGGGCAGTTACTCTTCTGCCGTCGCCGTGGTCGTCACCCCTTATACGACCAACTTATGGGTACCCGGCGCCTACCAGGGGTGGGCACCGGCCACTGCGCCGACACTCAACCCATTTCCGGGGTATGCCGGGCTGTTCGAAGGGTATGTGAATATCACCGGTACCGGAACCCAGGACTTTAAATTTACGAATGCGCCGGACTGGAACCACACCAATTATGGGGATGGCGGCGGCGGTACTCTTACAACCAATGGCCTGGCAGGTGATCTTACCGTCCCCAACGGCGGCTATTATGAATTATCGGCCAACCTCAATACAAATAGCTGGACGGCAACGGCGACGACCTGGAGCATCATCGGTGATGCTACTCCGGGCGGCTGGAATACCGATACCCAAATGAGCTATAACGCGACGACGCAGGTATGGACGGTCACCGCGCCGATGATACAGGCCGGCTCCTTTAAGTTCCGCGCCAATGATGCGTGGGTCATCGATTTCGGTATCGACAATTCCGGGAATCTGCAATACGCCGATAATCCTTTGTTCCCATACAATGGAACGCTCAACAACCTGACCGTTCCGGCCAATGGCACTTACCTCATCACGCTGGACCTGCATGTTTCCGGGAAGTATACCTATAGTGCCGTACTACAATAAAGCATCATGAAAATGAATTTTCCAGCTCTTGCATTGATCGTCCTGCTGGCTTGCAGCAAGACCCATTCCGGACCCGTTACGCCGCCGCCGGTGACGCCGCCACCCGCTACAACTGTCACTTCCGATACCCTCCCGGACCAGTATGGGACGCCCTTTACGGGTGTTCCCGATCCCCGTGATGTGACCATTTACCAGGTTAATATGCGGGCCTTTAGCCAAACGCATAATTTCCAGGGTGTGATTAACCGGCTCGACAGCATTAAAGCCCTGGGTGTGAACGTGATCTACCTGATGCCCATTTACCCGGTCGGAGTATATAAATCGATCAACTCCCCCTACTGTATCCGGAGTCTGGACTCGGTAGGAACGGAGTTCGGCACGCTGACCGATCTGCGTAACCTGGTGGATGGAGCCCATAGCCGGAATATGGCCGTGATCCTGGATTGGGTAGTCAACCAGACATCCTGGGATCACCCCTGGATCACGCAGCATCCCAACTGGTACCTACAGGATGGCAGCGGAAATATCCAGGCCCTGTCGGGGTATACAGATGTGGCCGCGCTGAATTTTTCCAATGACTCGATGCGCAGCGCAATGATATTTGCGATGAAATCGTGGGTTTACCGAGCCAATATTGACGGCTTCCGCTGCGACTATGCCGACAATCCGCCCATCGATTTCTGGCAACAGACGATCGACACGCTGCGGAATATTACCACCCATCATTTATTGTTGCTCGCCGAAGGCACCCGTTCGGCTAATTATGGGGCCGGCTTCGACTATAATTTTGGTTTTACCTTCTATGGTAACCTTCTGCCGATCATTCAAGGCAGCTCCGTCACGCTGATCGACAATGCTAACACTTCGGAATTCGCCGGCGCTACAGGTACACAGGCCATTGTCCGTTATCTAACCAACCATGATGTGGATGGTTCGGATGGGGCGCCGGTGACCCGGCTGGGGGGCATTCCGGCTGCCAATGCAGCTTTCGTGGTAGTGGTCTATATGAAGGGCATACCCTTTGTCTACAACGGCACGGAAGAAGCCTTCCCGACAGCTATCGTCTTTCCATTTACCACTGTCACTATTAACTGGGGCATCAACCCGGACGTGACGGCTTTCTATAAGCAGGTTATCGCCTTCCGGGACACCAGTGTAGCCATCCGGCGGGGAACACTGGTCTCTTATGATAATAATGATGTCTGCGCATTCACCAAGACAGCCGGCGACTCCTCCGTGCTTGTCCTGGTGAACCTGCGAAATGCGACGACCGGCTATGCGGTACCTGCGGCATTGCAGAATACGTCATGGACGGATGCGTTGGCCGGTACGGCAGTGACAATAGGAACCCAGGTGAGCCTGGCGCCCTACCAGTATATGGTGCTCAGGAATTAGGATGTTCCCGGATCAGTATACTACCATGGTGCGAAAGGTGAGATTGATCCGGGGACTCCTCACTTTGGTTGTTTTCGGCAGCGAGTGAAGCCAGTGATCCTGCGTGACGCCATGCATGACCAGCAGGCTGCCGGGTTCCAGTTGTAGGGAGATTGTCTCACGTGTCTTTCTGTGCCGAAAAGAAAATTTCCGTTCGGCGCCAAGGCTCAGCGAGGCAATGGCGCCATCCTTTTCAAGCGTCTTCTCATCGTCGCTATGCCAGGCCATCCCTTCTTCGCCGGTATGGTAGAGATTCAGCAGACAGGAGTTGAACGTCTTGCCTGTCAGCGTCTCCACTCTCGCCTTCAGTGTCAGCAGATCCGGAGTCCAGGCCAGCGACTGTCGCGTCTTGCCGGAATAGGCATATGCATAGTTGCCATCGCCGTACCAGGCCACTTTTCTCTTGGTGATGATATGCCGGCCAAAGATCACGGCCTCGTCATTACGCCATTCGATATGATGCAGCAGGCGATCGAGGTATAGATACGCCTCCTCCGCCGTCAACGCCATCCCATAATAATCTGCTGCGCCGTCGAAAGGCAATAGGTTAATGATACTCATCCCGCTGTCCTCGCTGCTTCCCAGCCGATCATAGCTGTTTTTCTTGTCGTTCCCCAATGATATTGCCCGAAGCTGCCCTCCGATTGGATGACCCGGTGACAAGGTATGATGAATGCAACCGGATTATCGCCGACAGCAGACCCTACCGCCCGGGAGGCATTGGGGTTTCCCAACTGCCCGGCAATGCCTTTATAGCTCGATAACCCTCCCATGGGGATTTTCAGTAGCGCCTCCCAAACCTTCAGCTGAAATTCTGTCCCTTTCAGGTGCAGCCGGATCTGTTGCAGCTGGCTCCAGTCCTTGGTAAAGATATTCAATGCGTTCTGCTGGATCAGGTCTGTCATCTGGCGCAGGCGCGCCTGCGGAAAATGAGCTTGCAGATCGGCCAAACCCTCGGTGGCAATATCCACGAAAGCCATATAGCAGATACCTTTAGACGTGGAAGCTACCAGTATATTGCCAAAGGGGCTCTCCGCAAAGCTGTAGTTGATCTCCAGGTCGGCGCCGCCATGGCGGTATTCTCCGGGTGTCATGCCTTCAATACTGATAAACAGGTCGTGTAAACGGCCGGTGCCGGAAAGGCCTGTTTCAAGCGCTGCGTCGAAGACGGTGGCACGCTGCTCCTTCAGCATGGCCTTGGCATGCTCCAAACTAATGTACTGGAGAAATTTTTTAGGACTGACGCCTGCCCAATCCGTGAACAGCCGTTGGAAATGATATGGGCTGAGATGGACCTTCTCCGCAATCTCTTCCAGACCGGGCTGCGTCCTGAAATTTTCCCGGATATAATCGATCGCTTCGGCGATCCGGTCATAATTGATTTTTTCCTGCTCTTTCATGTTATTCAAATTTACAACACAAAAGTAGCCCGGCACCGACTGCCGGAAAACCCGGTTCTTGCGGAATTAACCGTACACTTCGTCGGTTGGGCATAATTAATTTGGCCCCGGATGTAACAAAATGACGCAGATTGCGTTCAAAGTTATAGGGCAAAAACATCGCCCAACGAATTTTCTCATGTGACGTGAAATATGTCATAATCGAAGGTCTGTTTCTACAGACCTTCCTTTTTTTATGTACTGACCGTCTTTTCTATCCGCCGGTCAGGGATAAACCACATTAACGCTACCGCTATATACAGACCAAAGGCCAGCCAGGAGTTGACAAAGGCCAGCAGGATAGCGACTGCATAGATGACCAGTGAGAGTTTGCCTTTCCAGTCCCTTCCCAGCGCTATAGCCAGTGGCGAGCCGGGGCCGGCCACCCGGATCAACTGGTTGCAAAGGATGGTATAAGAGATGCCGTTCATAAAGAGCACCGCGCCATACAGGATGACAGGCCACCGGGCGAAATGATTTTCTCCCATCCAGGCCGTAACAAATGGTATCAGGGATAGCCAGAACAATAGGAGGAGGTTGCCCCACAGAACGGCGCCGTTGATCTTCTCCGCGGCATAAAGCATGTGATGGTGATTATTCCAATAAATGCCTATATAGATGAAGCTCAGAATATAGGTGCCCAGCACGGGAACAACAGGTAACAGGTCGGTGATATTGGCGCTGTGCGGAACATGCAGATCCAACACCATAATGGTAATGATGATGGCGATCACGCCATCGCTGAATGCCTCCAGGCGGCTCTTTTTCATGCGCTCGTTTTAGCCGCTAATATACGGATTCGTCGTCTATCGATATATACGGTATTCCACTCGGCGGTTGGCCTCGCGTCCTGCCGGATTATCCTTGCCATCGATGGTCTCGGGCTCCAGCGGACAGCATTTGCCGAAGGACTTGCCGCGCAATCTTCCGGCAGCGATACCTTTCTTCACCAGGTATCGGATACAGGCATCCACACGGGCCTTCGCCAGCCGGATATTATAGGCATCTCCGCCGATTCCGTCCGTATACCCTTCCACTTGCAGGTTCAGCGATGCGTCGCTGTTCAGCACGATGACCAATGAATCGAGCACGTAATACGCCGATGCGGGCAGCGCGGATTTCTTATACGGGAAATTGCCGACAATGGTCGAATGGGCTACGAGCTGCGCCGGCGGCGGCACGGGTTGAAGGGCCAGGTCTCGGGAATGAAGCGTATCCTTGCCCGTTAGCATCTGTATGACCAGATCGCCTGAACCGGGCCGGTAACCATCTTTTACGGCAGCCAGCTGTATACGGGAAGTATTTCTCAGAACGAAGCTATAATTTCCGGAACTGTCGGTCACCCCCTGTGCCAGCTCCCTTCCTTTATGACGCGGGTCTGTCAGGATAAGTTGCACACCGGCGATCGGCCGCCGGGATTTGTCATCCACTACCCTGCCTGCTATATACTGGACATTGTTCTGGCGCACGCTGTACAGGGCCAGGCAACAGCCGGATCCCCGGTCTGAGCTTAACCAGCCGGTATTCCAGCAATTGTCCTCATCGGTGCTGACAAAATACAGATCGTCTTTCGACGAGTTGAGCGGTATACCGGGATTTTGTGGTTTCTCCCAGCGGGAAAAATCGAAATTCCCATGCGAATAGTAAATATCGAAGCCGCCCATCCCGGTCCGGCCATTGCTCGCAAAGACCAGCATGCGGCTGTTCTGGTGATAGTAGGGTGCTTCGTCATCTTCCGGGGTGTTGATCGTCTCGCCCAGGTTGGCTACGGTGATGACCTGGTAATCACTGTCGAGCCGGGCATACCAAAGATCGTATTTCCCGACGCCGCCTGGGCGGTCGGAAGAAAACAACAGGTAACGTCCATCGGCTGTCACAAAAGGCTGAGTGCTATTGTAGCCTTCCAGGTCAATGGGCGCACCCATAGGAAGGGGTCGCGTCCAGCCGGTATCGGTATGTCGCGAGGACCAGATAGCAGCCTGCGTCAGGCCTTCTTTTTTTGTCCATCGGGTAAAGAACATTCTTTGCCCATCGGCAGAAAAGGCTGCCAACCCGTTGTGGACTTTATTATCGAATGCGACCGGCATCGGGTATGCTGAAGCCAGCGCCCCGCTATCAGCTGGCTGAGGTCCAATCGGCCCGACAGCGGTTTCGGCGCCGTCCACTTCATACAACTCGTTGCGATATTCAGTAGCAGCCGTTTTGACGCCTGTGGATACAGCATGGATTGATGTGAATACCATGGTGTTGCTATTGCGGACCGACAGGGCATAGGCAGAAGTATTGCCATAGTTGGACTGCCGGTCGAGTTGCCAGCCATTCTTATCCTCTCTTGCCAGCTGGTCCTGGATGTAGCGGAGGCTTTCCAATTGCCTGTCGGCATCGACCAGTATAGGGCTCATTCCGGTATATTCCTTTTCGAACAGGGTCAGTTGGTCTATCGCCAGCGCATAGTGACCATTTGCCCTCAGGACAACGCCATACCAGTAATGGCACTCCGGGTAAGCAGCCGATGGAAATTTGCTGGCCTGTCCGTACCAGGGTTCCGCCCTCGTATAATCATTCACCTGCCGGTAACACTCGGCCAGGTGATAGATAGCTTCCTGCCGGGGATTACGATGGGTCTGCCCTTTCACCTTTTTCTCCATGGCAAAGGGTTGCGCCGGAGGCCCGGTTTTTTTCCCTCCCAGGTATTTCTCGTAGTATTGGGCAGCTTCATAGTATTCCTTCTGACGGAATAGCTGCTCTCCCTTGTTAAAATAACCCAGGTGATTGACCTGCGCCGTAGCCCGGGTCAGGAAGAAGATACAAAGTAGAGTAAGACGGCTGGAATGCATGGCAAAAAGATTAAAAACGCGGACAATAAAAAGGTTTCGTTTTGATCGTATTTTTTCCAATCCCGATATACGAAATTGAAAATTCAATGGTGTTGGTCCGGGTGGCGGCCGAGGACAGCGAAGAGGCCGTCGCATCATAGCTCATGCCGAAGGTCATCCCCTTATAGTAGATGCCAGCGAAAGGAATGATGGCATCACCCATCCGCCAGTTCGCCCCGCATATAAAATCGGTGGCATCGCTGGCGTACAACTGCAGGTAACCGCCAATCACTTTTTCAGTGAAAGCGCCTTCTTTCATGATAATGAAACTCGGGACAATATTGTAGATATCGGAATTATTAATGCGCACACCGGCCTGAGCCACATACCGAACAGGCAGCCGTTCGCCATCGTCACCGGACAGAAAGGGATTGGCGGGACTGTTGAGATGGAAGGCCGACAAGCCGCCAAAAAAACTGGTGGTCTTGTCCGGAACGGCATCATAATAGGCAATGCCCACGCCGGCGTCAAAAGACATCACTGAAGTACGGCTAAATATTTCCCCGGAAGAAGCGGTACTCTCATACCCAAGACCTGAAGTCCATTGGTCACCGAATTGCAGTTTGGTGGGATCGAAGTGCCGGTCGATAAACCCACCCTGAAGAGCGAGCACTAAGTAATGGTCGGCATTGGGGCCAAAGCGTACGCCGGTATAAGCCATACTGATATAGGCATTCGTAAAACTGTACGCCTGATCGGAAGATCCCTGGTTGAGGAGACTGAGTCCAAAATTGGCATTCTTATCCGTGACCAGCTCACCCGACAGCCCTTTCGTAGTCAGTGTATTCCCGTACTGGCTCCGCCAGATGGAAGCTGCCCGGCACTCTCCGTCGATGGCGCCCGTCAACGCGGGATTCAGCAGCATCGGCTGGTTGTAGTACTGCGAGAAATGTGGGTCGATCTGTGCATGCGCCCGCCCCTGCAACAGACAGGTGGTCAGGAATAATCGCAGGCAGAGAAAGAGTAAAAAATTTTTCATATTCTACTGGATTTATGGGCTCACGTCCGGCCTTCCGCGTTAGCGGATCAGGCTGACCGTTCCTTTCCTATTCAACGTATGATCATTCGTAAAGACAACTTTTATCGCATATAAATAGATACCTACCGGTGCAGGATGACCTCCCATTGTCCCATCCCAGTCGCCCTGCGGATCATGGGACTCGAAGACCAACTGGCCCCATTGACTGAATATCTTCATCTCCACCTCACGGATCGACGATCCATAGACCTTGAACACATCGTTTTTGCCGTCATTGTTGGGCGTAAAGGCATTGGGAATAAAGAAATCCTTCAGGTTGGGGTCGACGTCGACCGAGTACCCGGCGGTGTCAAGACATCCCTGGCTGGATTCGGCAATCACATAGAACTGCGTGGCCGTATCGTGGACGGTGAAGGTCTGCGATACTGCCGTCTGATCCTGGAACGTGACCTCGGGCTCCCAGGCGATAACCTGATAGCTGAAGTTGGCAGCAGTCGTCAGCGTGACGGTATTACCCGACAGCACAGGCTCAGGTGTTGCCGTCAGGGTGACAGTGAACGGGCGGATATGGACAGTAATCTCAGCTGTAGCGGTACAGCCGGGAGCATTGGTGGCAACAGCCTCGTACGTCGCGGTGACCATCGGGTTAATCACGACACTATCGCCGGTGCCTACATTGAGCCAGTTGATCGCACTGCCGGGCGAGTTGGCCATCAGGGTATCCGGGCTGCCTTTACAGACATCGGTATCCCCGGTCAACGTCAGCGTCGGTGGTTCATTAATCTGGACAATGACTGGCTCCATCGCCGTAGTACAGCCTGTAGCAGGAATGGTCCCCCGGATGTAATAAGTTCCCGGAAGCTCCATCGCCGCCGGATCGCCAACGGGGCTAGTCCCCCCGGCATCGCTGAAATATGAATAGCTGAGCCCTGCCGCACTGCCGGCGGTAACGTTAGCAGCGGTCAGGTTGACGGTGGCCGGGGCACAGACTGCCGGGGGATTGTCGATCGATAGTGCCGGATTGCCCAGAAGGATCGTCGTTGTAGTCGTGTTGCTGCATGCTCCGGCACTGAAACTATAAGTAACGGTATAGGTGCCGGGACTACTGGCAGCCAGGTCTACCGTACCGTTATTGCTGTTGATAGTCAGCCCCGCCGTACTGCTATAGATCCCCCCTGTCGGCCCCGTTTGCGTCACCGTAGCGGCGCCGGTCGTACAATAGGGGTTAGCAGCATAGCTGATCGTCGCCGAAGGCAGCGCAATCACAGTGATCGTGGTGACAACTGTATTGCTGCAGGTTCCATTACTGAAGCTGTAAGCCACCGTATAGGTGCCCGCTGTGCTTGCCGCCAGGTTGACGGCCCCGGTCGTCGCGTTGATAATCAGCCCCGTAGTTGAACTGTAGGTGCCGCCGGAAATGCCCGTCTGCGTCACCGTCGCCGTGCCCGTCGCACAATAAGGGGACCCGCTGTAAGCTATCGTCGCTGTCGGCAGCGCATTGATCGTCACCGTCGTCGTCGTCGTATTGTTGCAGGTACCGTTGGTATATGAATATGTCACCGTATACGTGCCTGCTGTGCTGGTCACCAGGTTGATAGCGCCGGTCGTTGCATTGATGCTCAGTCCGGTCGTCGAATTATAGGTGCCGCCGGAAATGCCCGTCTGCGTCACCGCCGCCGTACCGATTGCACAGTATGGTGATCCGGCGTAGGATATCGTCGCCGTCGGCAAGGCATTGATGGTTACCGTCGTCGTAGTTGTATTACTGCAGGTGCCATTGGTGAATGTATAGGTAACGGTATACGTTCCCGCTGTGCTCGTCGCCAGGTTGATCATGCCCGCTACCGGATCGATGACCAGCCCTGTAGTTGAACTATAGGTCCCCCCGGAAGTACCCGTCTGCGTCACCGTCGCCGTCCCGATTGCGCAGTATGGTGATCCGCCATAAGCTATCGCCGCCGTCGGCAGCGCATTGATCGTTACCGGAGTCGTCGTCGTATTGCTGCAAGTACCGTTGGTAAATGAATACGTCACTGTATAAGTGCCCGCTGTGCTCGTCACCAGGTTGATCGCCCCCGTCGTTGAATTGATACTTAACCCGGCCGTCGAGCTATAAGCTCCACCACCCTGACCCGTCTGCGTCACTGTTGCCGTCCCGGTTGCACAATATGGTGACCCGGAATAAGCTATCGTCGCCGTAGGCAAGGCATTGATGGTTACCGACGTCGTAATCGTATTGCTGCAAGTGCCATTACTAAAGCTATAGGTGACTGTATAAGTTCCAGCCGTGCTGCTAACCAGATCGACCGCACCGGTCGCTGCATTGATACTCAGCCCGGCCGTTGAACTATAAGTACCGCCAGCAGTACCCGTCTGTGTCACCGCCGCCGTGCCCGTCGCACAATAAGGTGATCCTGTATAAGCTATCGTCGCCATCGGCAGCGCATTGATCGTTACCGATGTCGTGGTCGTATTGCTGCAAGTACCGTTGGTAAAGGCGTATGTCACGGTGTACGTGCCCGCTGCACTCGTCGCCAGGTTGATGGTCCCCGTGACGGGGTCGATGACCAATCCGGTCGTCGAACTATAGATGCCGCCGGAAGTGCCCGTCTGCGTCACCGCCGCCGTCCCTGTCGCGCAATAAGGAGTTCCTGCATACGAGATGGCCGCCGTCGGCAGCGCATTGATGGTCACCGACGTCGTTATTGTGTTGCTGCATGTGCCGTTGGTGAATGAATAGGTTACTGTATAGGTGCCTGCTGTGCTGGCAGCCAGGTTGATAGCGCCGGTCGTTGCATTGATAGTCAGCCCGGCTGTGGAACTATACGTGCCGCCGCCCTGGCCCGTCCGCGTCACGGTCGCCGTACCCGTCGCGCAATAAGGTGATCCTGTATAAACTATCGTCGCCGTCGGCAGCGCATTGATCGTGACCGATGTCGTGGTCGTGTTACTGCAGGTGCCGTTGGTGAATGAATAGGTTACTGTATAGGTTCCCGCTGTACTCGCCGCCAGGTTGATGGCACCCGTGGCGGGGTCGATGACCAATCCGGTCGTCGAACTATAGGTGCCGCCGGAAGTACCCGTCTGGGTTACCGTCGCTGTACCGGTCGCGCAATAAGGCGATGCACCATAAGATATCGCTGCCGTCGGCAGTGCGTTGATCATCACCGACGTCGTAGTCGTGTTGCTGCAGGTGCCGTTGGTGAAAGCATACGTCACCGTATACGTACCCGCCGTGCTTGTCGCCAGGTTGATAACTCCGGTCGTTGCATTGATAATCAGCCCGGCTATGGAACTATATGTGCCGCCGCCCTGGCCCGTCCGCGTCACGGTCGCCGTACCCGTCGCACAATAAGGTGATCCGGTGTAGGATATCGTCGCCGTCGGCAAGGCATTGATCGTGACGGTAGTCGTCGTCGTATTGCTGCACGTACCATTGGTAAAAGCGTAAGTAACCGTATAGATGCCTGCCGTACTCGTCACCAGGTTGATGGCACCCGTGGCGGGATCAATGACCAATCCGGTCGTCGAACTATAGGTTCCCCCGGAAGTACCCGTCTGTGTCACAGTCGCCGTGCCCGTCGCACAATAAGGCGATCCGCCATAAGCTATCGTCGCCGTCGGCAGCGCATTGATCGTCACAGAAGTCGTCGTCGTGTTACTGCACGTGCCGTTAGAAAAACTATACGTGACGGTATAGGTGCCCGCGGTGCTCGTCGCCAAATTAATGGTCCCGGTCGTCATATTAATACTCAGCCCGGTCGTCGTACTATAAGTACCGCCAGCAGTACCCGTCTGCGTCACTGCCGCCGTACCGGTCGCACAATAAGGTGACCCGGAATAAGTGATCGTCGCCGTCGGCAGCGCATTGATCGTCACCGATGTCGTAGTCGTATTGCTGCAAGTACCGTTGGTAAATGTATATATGACCGTATACGTCCCAGCTGTACTCGTCACCAAATTAATGGCTCCGGTCGTCGCATTGATGCTCAGCCCGGTCGTCGAACTATACGTACCGCCAGCAGTACCCGTCTGCGTCGCCGTCGCCGTCCCCGTTGCACAATAAGGCGATCCTGTATAAGCTATCGTCGCCATCGGCAGCGCATTGATCGTCACCGATGTCGTAGTAGTATTGCTGCAAGTACCGTTGGTAAATGTATATATGACCGTATAAGTGCCTGCCGTGCTCGTCGCCAGGTTGATGGCCCCGGTCGTTTCATTGATGCTCAGCCCGGCTGTCGAACTATAGGTGCCGCCGGAAGTACCCGTCTGTGTCACCGCCGCCGTACCCGTCGCGCAATAAGGCGATCCGGAATAGGAGATGGCCGCTGTCGGCAGCGCATTGATCGTGACCGTCGTCGTCGTAGTATTGCTGCAAGTGCCGTTGGTAAATGAATAGGTCACTGTATAAGTGCCCGCTGTACTCGTCGCCAAATTGATAGCCCCGGTCGTCGCATTAATGCTCAACCCGGAAGTCGAACTATACGTGCCGCCAGCAGTACCCGTCTGCGTTACTGTCGCCGTACCGGTCGCACAATAAGGCGACCCACCATAAGCTATCGTCGCTGTCGCCAAGGCATTGATCGTTACCGATGTTGTCGTTGTGTTGCTGCATGTGCCGTTGGTAAATGCGTAAGTAACCGTATAGGTTCCCGCTGTACTCGTCGCCAAATTAATGGCCCCGGTCGTCGCATTGATACTCAGCCCGGTCGTCGAACTATAGGTACCGCCAGCAGTACCTGTCTGCGTCACCGTCGCCGTCCCTGTTGCACAGTATGGCGATCCGCCATACGAGATGCCGGCGGTTGGATAGGCCACCACGGTAATTTCTATCGATGTCGAAGTATTCGAACAAGCCCCTGAAGTCACGACCCTTTCATAGTAAGCCGAACTGGTCAGCGCACCAGGGCTATAATTGACACCCGTCGCCCCCGAAATACCTGACCATGTAGCATTATCCGGGCTGCTCAGCCATTGGTAAGTATACGTTCCATTCCCACCCGAGGGAGTACTTCCCGTCAGGGGAACAGGCGCCGTTCCCGTACAGATGGATTGTGCTGCACCGATGGTATTACCCGCGATCACTGCATTGATGGTTGCCACCACAGGGCTGACGGCATAACATACCGGAGAAGTCGCCACCCTAATATAATAAGTTCCGGAGACAGCAACTGTCGTTGGATTGGTCAGTGGAATCGTTGTCGCCGCATCCTGCCAATAGCTCAATACTCCGCCTGCCAGGTTACTGCCGGAGGTAACGGCAGCTGCTGTCAGGTTAACCGTTGCGGGCGCACATACGGCTGCAGGATTCGTAATGACCAGCATCGGATCGGCATTGACGGTCAACGAGGCAGTGGAAGAACTGACCGGGCAAGCACCATCGGTGATCACAACCATGTATTGGTTATTATTCATCGCGGTTGAAATGCCGGTCAGTGTTAAGGTGGGGGTAGCAGACCCGCTATAAATGCCCCCATCTGTTGTAGGACTGAAAACACCGCTACCCACTTTTTGATACCACTGATACGTCAGCCCGCTGCCGCTGGCCGTGACGGAAAAACTGACGGTGCTGCCCTGGCACGAGCTCACATTCGCCGGTTGTGAAGAAATAAGGGCAACCGGATTGACGGTCAGCGTAGCCGGGCTGGATGTGACGGAAGACGGAGAACAATTCCCGCTGACCACACACTGGTATTGATATCCATTAAGGGTATACGCAGGTGCGACAATAGTCAGGGTAGCAGAAGTCGATCCCGTATATTGACTGCCGTTCGTAATATTGCTGAAGATCCCCGATCCCGTATTGACCTGCCACTGATAAGACAGGTTGGTCCCTACCGCGACCACCGAGAAACTGGCATTCGTTCCGGCGCAGACTGTCGTATTCGACGGATTGCCCGTGCTGGTACCCGGAGTGATAGTCATGGTAATGGAGGCGCTGTTGTTGTTGCAAACGCCATCCGAAACATACCGCAGATACGAAGTCGTCTGCGTTAATGGCACAGGGCTATAATTGACAGAGGTCGCTCCGGTAATATTGCTCCATCCGGAACCGGTATTTTGTTCCCATTGATAAGTATAGCTGCCATTGCCCCCGGTAGGTGTGCTGGCGGTAAACGGCTGCGGTGTGCCGGCACAAAGCGTTTGGCTCTGGCTGATGGAATTGGTAAGCGGTCCGTCTACTGCCAGGGTCGTCGCCGTACTGGCAGCACCGGGCGAACAGGATCCCGTCACCACACACCGGTATTGAAGCCCGCTCATACTGTTTGTCACGCCCGTAAGGGTCATCTGACTTCCGTTGACATTTCCATACGTCGCATTATTGCCAAGGTTATTCCAGCCGGAGCCGGTATTCAGCTGCCACTGATAGGTCAGGCCGATGCCGGAGGCGCCGATTGCGATGCTGGTCGTATTGCCCTGACAAATATTAAGGGTGGCGGGACCGTTTGTCGTAATGACCGGACTATTGTTGGTCGTGAGGGATGCCGCATTGGAATTAAGGGAACCTGACGTACACCCCGAAGAAAATATTTTTACGTAATAGGTGTATCCGCTCATAGAGGCGGGAACACCTGTCAGTGTTAATGAAGAGGTCGCGCTTCCGCTGTAGACCCCGCCGTCTGTCAGTGCATTCCACCCGCTGCCCCTGTTCTCATACCATTGATAGGTCAGCGTTCCCGGACCGGTCGCCGTGACGCTGAAATTGGCCGTACCGCCCGCACAAATAGGCTGATTGACAGGTTGTGCCGATATCGAAATAGCTGTCGGATTGACCGTTACGCTGACGACGTTACTGGTGCTGCTGCACCCTGTATTAGAAACTACACGCTGATACCAGGTCGAAGTGGATCCCGGGTTAGCGCTATAATTGGATCCATTGCTGGTACCGCTGGCGGTGACGAAACCAGATGCCCCCGATACGGTACTGCTTTGCCACAGATAGGTATACCCGGTGCCCGTACTGCCAGTTAACGTAGCAGGCACCATTCCCGCACAAATCGTTTGATTGGCTGCAACGGTGTTGGTGATGGCGGCGACTACTGTCAAAGAGGCCACTACGCTGGTGACGGTGCCGCCACAGGAAGAGGTGATCACACATTGATAGGTATACCCTGACATGGCCGCCGTCACGCCCGTCAATACCAGGTTATTGGTCTGGCTGCCACCATAGATACCGCCATTGGTAATATTCGTAAACGCACCGGAGCCTATTTTCTGCTGCCACTGGTACGCAAGGCCCGATCCGGAGGCTGTCACATAAAAGTTGGCTATCGATCCGACACATACTGTGGTATTGCCGGGCTGACTGCTGATGGTCGGATTAGTCCCGATAGTCAGTGTAACGGTATTGGATGTTACGGCAGGCGTACAAGCGCCGCTGACGACCACCCTGTACGTATATCCATTCATCAGCGCGGTGACGCCGGTAATAGACAGCGTGGAGGTCGTAGCCCCGCCATAAATGGCGCCGTTCGTGGCGTTGACCCATCCCGTTCCGGGATTGACCTGCCATTGATAGGTCAGGGATGTACCCGTCGCCGTCACGGAAATGCTGGTGTTTCCACCTGAACAGGCTACCGCATTGGCCGGTTGAATGGTGATAGCCGGCAGTTGATTGACGGTGATGGTCACCACTCCTGAAGTGGCGGATAGCGCTCCCGCGCAACAAGTCACATTTCTTCTGAAATAGGTAATAGCCGACAGCGCGCCGGGGGAATAACCTGTTCCGGTCGCACCTGTAATATTCGTCCATACGACATTGTCCGGAGAAGATTGCCATTGGTATACGTCATTGCCATCCCCGCCCGATGGCAGTGCGGTGCTGGTCAGCGCGGCAGGAACCGATCCCGCGCAAATGGTCTGGCTTGCCCCAATGGTTCCCGGATTCAGGGTATTCGAATACAGGCTGACGGTCACGATGTTTGAGTAGGCGGTGTCGCCACAGGCATCGTACGCCTGCTGCCGGTACACGGTATTGGCCGTCAGCGGCGAACCAACGGAATAATTGCTGGCGGTGGCCCCGCCGATATTCGTCCACGGTCCTGTCGTTGCAGGTGCCGATTGCCATTGATAGTATACGAAGCAGGTGCTGGCGGCAGCGGTAGTGGTGGTGAAAGCCGCAGGTGTTGAATTATAGCAAATGGTTTGGCTGGTTCCAATGGTGCCCGCCGTCATCGAAGTGGGAGGGGTTACCGGCACAAAGGTCAATTCGCCGATCGAGCCGCCGTAATACTGCCTCCATCGATATTCTATCGAATCACCGGCGCCTAAGTTACCGGTCCAGACATTATTAGTAGCGACGCAACAACCCGTCTGCGAAAAGACCAGGTTGCCGTCTATATAGAGGTATACATCATCGTCATGGTCGGGGATATTCAGCTGGTAAGTACCAGGCGGGAACCCTTTTTGCCGGTAACTTACCCAATCGTTATCATGATCCACCTGGCAACCCTGATAACCGGAAGCGTCCGAAGGCGAACCGGTATTGGAGTTCCATCGGTTGGCAGAATTGAAAGACAACAATGGTTCTACATAATAGCCCATATACGTGGCAGTGGAGAAGGCTGTGGTATTGGCATTATAGCAATAGACATTCCATTGTCCCGCCCCATAGACCGCAGGATTACCGATGGCCCCGCCACCGTAAATGAAGCTTACCGCTGCCGTAATCGCCGTATCACCGCAAATATCGACGGCCACCCGCTCGTATTCAATATTCCCTGTCGGAGCAGTGGCCGCCGTATAGGAAGTACCTGTCGCCCCGCTGTCAAGCGTCCATGTCGTGCCGCCATCGATCGAAGACTGCCAGTAATAGCTGGTATAACAGCCGCCGGAAGCTGCGGTCACATTATTTATTACCGGAAGGTTACCCGGACAAAGATTAGGGTTATCGGCCGAAATGGCCCCTGCGACCAACGGAGTCGGCGTGACCAGCGTAAAGCGTACCCCCGTATTCCCCGGCCCGCCATAATTCCCCCATCTGACCTCTATCTCATCGGTTGGCCCGAGGTTGCCGGTCCAGATATTGTTCTGGACGGTCGGATAAGTGAGGCTCGACACCAGGCTTCCGTCGATATATACCTGCGTGAAATCATCATCCAGCGTAACATCTATCTGGTAAGTACCTGCGGTAAAGCCGGTCCGCTTCATACTCGTGGAATAATAGGTATTGACCAGCTGACATCCCTGGTAGCCGCTGGCGTCAGAAGGAGGCGATGTCGCTGGATAACGACTCGTGGTCTGGAACGTCAGGTTCGGTTCAGTATAATAACCGGCATAAATGGAAAAGTTGACATCCTGGTAGCAATAGACGTTCCAGACATTGTTGCCGAAGACGGCCGGGTTACCGGGTGCGCTATTGTTCATGTAGATCGTATCCGGCAGAGACGCTGCGGAATCTCCACAAACATCATAAGCAACCTGGCGGTAGAGCGTCTGGGCGTAAATGCTATTGGTGATGGTATAGCTGGCTGCCGTTGCCCCGCTGACAGGCGCCCAGCTGCTGCCATTGTTCGTGGACAATTCCCATTGGTAGCCACTGATATAACAACCTCCTGAAGGCGCCGTCGACTGAGTTAAAGGGGTCGGCGGTACGTTGCCCATACAAATGGTCTGGCTGGGCGTAATCACAGACGGCTGCAGTGTCGTTGGGGTAACGGGAGTAAAATTCATGCCCACGTCGGAACCTCCTGCAAACTGCACCCACCGTATTTCCACCTGGTCAGTAGGCCCCAAAGGCCCCGTCCAGATATTGTATACCGGACTGGCCGGCACGGTACAGCACCCCTTGGTGTATACCTGGATGCCGTTGATCAACAGGAATACCTGGTCGTCATCAGCTGTCAGGTCGATCTGATAAATGGCGGACATGAAATTCGTACGCTTCATGCTTACAGAAAAGTAGGTGGGATTCACCAAACATCCCTGATAGCCGGAAGCAGAAGATGGACTCTGCGCCGTCGTGTAACGTGAAGTCGTAATGAAAGAAAGCAGCGGCTCGGTATAATACCCCGCATAGGTCGTAAAGGCATCGTCCGAATAAACATAGTCATTCCATACCCCATTGCCAAAGACTGTCGGGTTACCGGGAGCAACTACATTCACTGTCACCTTCACGGGAATCGTTGCAGCGGAATTATCGCAGGCGTCGGTGGTGACGCGCCGGTACCACGTGGTCGCGGTCAATGCGGAAGGGACGGCATAGGTGAGTGCCGTTGCTCCGGAAATATTGGTCCAGGTGACACTGTCTACGGAACTTTGCCATTGGTAACCGTTGATGATGCTGCACCCGCTGGTCGGTGTTGTCGTGTTGGTAAAAGCATTGGCGGGTTGCTGCCCGTAACAGACGGACTGGCTGCCGCCGATGGCGCCCGGATTGAGCGGCGCCGGGGTCACAGCCGTGAAATTCATCCCCGCAATGGAGGGCCCGGCATTCTGCGACCACCTGATCTCCACCTGGTCGGTAGGGCCCAGGTAACCTGTCCAGATATTGCTGACGACCGTAGGCGGATCGATGCAACACCCGTGCGTGTACACCTGCACGCCATCGATAATAAGGTAGATATTGTCATCTACGCCGGTCAGATCTATCTGATAATCACCGGGAGTGAAATTGGTGCGTTTAAAGCTGACTGAAAAATAGGTAGGCTGAATCAGGCAACCCTGATAGCCTGCAGCCGAAGAAGGGCTCTGTGCTGTCGTATAACTCTGCGTAGAAATGAATGAAAGCTGCGGGAAGGTATAATAGCCCGCATAAGTTGTAAAAGCGTTATCGGAATAGGCATAGGCATTCCACACATTGTTACCGAATACCGTCGGGTTACCCGGCGCAGAGGTGACGGCCGTTATCTGTACGATAGCCGATGAATCCGTACAGCCGCCGGAACTCACGACCCTGCGGAACCAGGTGGTCTGGCTCAGCGATCCCGGTGTATAGTTGATACCGTTGGTAGTACCCGTGGCGGTCGCATAGCCCGATGTCGCAGACACAGTGCTGCTCTGCCAGAGATAGGTATATAAGCCGCTGCCTCCCGTGGGAGTAGCGCCTGTCAAAGCCAGGGGCGTTTGTCCCGAACAGATGGATTGATTGGCCGTAATAGTATTGTTGGCGATAACAGGAGACACAGTGATCTTCACGGAAGCGCTGGTGGAAGAACAGGTGCCGGAACTGACGATCCGCCGGTAATAAGTGGTGACGGTCAGGGCCGGGGGGCTAACGCTGATGGAATTGTCACCGGCAATCGTGGTCCAGGTAGCATTGTCGGGCGCCGATTGCCAGGCATAGCTGTATACCCCGTTCCCACCCGTAGGAGTACTGCCCGTAATAGTCGCGGGAGCGGTATTATTACAAATGGTTTGGGCCGCAGCGATGGTATTCGACGCGGCAGTGATGATGGGGGTCACGGTGATCCCGATGACGGCCGCCGTATCGGAAAGAATGCCGGAATTCGAAATCCTGCGATACCAGGTGTTGACGGTGAGAGCGCCCGGCGCATACCCCGTGGAGGTAGCGCCGGAAATATTGGCAAAACCAGCCGAAGCAGAAGTAGTACTTTTCTGCCATACGTATGTGTAGACCCCAATACCTCCGGTGGGTGTAGTGCCTGTCAAGGCAACAGGTATCGTATTGTAACAAATGGTCTGAGCGCTATAAATAGTATCATTACCTAATCCCCCTGCCCGGGATAGAAAAGAGGAAAAAATAATATATAGGGTCAACAGGACCGCTCTGCACAAGGTAGGGGTGCTTTTCACAAATTGGATTTATTACGAAATATATGATATCAATTAAGACACCATAAATAAAATGGCTAATAATCAGCTCTTTATGTAGTTTCAGTGAAAGCGCCACCTCCCAAATAGGGAATGTCATCTATGAAAGGGAAAGAAAACAGGCATCTGCTAGATGTTTCTCTCTATTAACTTACCGAGGTTAATAACTATCTATAGATTAAAATATTATACATGTGAGACGAAAAGATTAAAATTTCATTAAAATCTTTGTTAACGCCTTTCCAGTCCCCAATCAATGCCTTTCAGCGTTGCCGGGACCCCATCGGTAATCCACCGGGCCGGGGGCGCACCCTTGAGGTAATAATCGAAGAATTGTGACATGCGTATGGACCAGTCTTTCCGGTCGCGCCTTTCGGTCAGCCCATGATCTTCCCCATTGTATTCGATCAGCCATGCCTTTTTGCCCAGGCGACGGAGAGCGGAGAAATATTCGATTCCCTGGTACCACGGCACCGCGCCATCGGCATCATTGTGCATCATCAGCAGTGGCGTCGTCACCTTATCGGCCCGGAACAGCGGCGAATTTTTGATATAGAGTTCCGGGTGTTGCCAGAGGGTAGACCCGATACGGCTCTGGGATTTTTCATACTGGAACTGACGGCTGATACCGGCGCCCCAGCGGATACCGCCATAGGCACTGGTCATGTTGGCCACGGGGGCCCCGGCCTCCGCAGCAGCAAAAATATGCGTACGGGTGACGAGATAGGCTACCTGGTAGCCGCCCCAGCTGTGTCCCTGCAGCGCCATCTTCGTGCTGTCGACCCATTTGAAGCGGGACAGGTAGCGGGCAGCAGAGACCACGGAATTGTAGGCGTCTTCTCCGGGCTGGCCGGTCTTGTAATAAATATTCGGATCGAAAACGAGATAACCATTGCTGACAAAGTAAGCCACATTGATGCTGGCGCGGATCGGCTGCGGCGCTATATAATCATACAGGTTGTCGGCATCCCTTTCATAGAAATAGAAAATGATGGGGTATTTCTTCGTACTGTCGAAGTCCGCAGGTTTGTACAGCAAGCCTTCGCTGGTGCGGCCGTCGAACATCTTCCAATGCTTCAACTCAACCGTCATCCAGTTGTAGGACGCCTGCTGCAGATTAATATGGCTCAGCTGGTTTTCCGCAAGGTTAGCCGAATCGGTAAAGTAAAGGTCATACGGACGATCGAAACTGCCTTCGAGGAAGGCGAGGACAGGGCTCTTTTTGGCCCTGACAAAACTGTTATAGCTCCGCTGATACGTCTTCCATCCAACGCGGTCCGCCGGATTAATGGTCATGCCTATGCGGAACCATTTTATTCCCGCCATCTTATACCGGTGATCGAAGATGGTCAGCAGTACCCATTGAGAGGCATGAATGGCCGGATCTTCCCTGTCGAGTTGAACATAACGGAAGGTCGACTCATAATGACGCCCCTGTGTGAGGACCACAGGCGGCAGACTGCCGGTAGGATCACATTGCCAGATATCATATTTATCATAGATCAATACAGAACCGTCATTTTCCATCCACCCTGCGCTGCCGTACGGCGGCGGATCGTCAGGATGGTCGTCTTCTTCATCGAAAAGCGGTGTATGGACCCCTGCAGTGATATTGTACGTCTTTCCACCGGCGATATCATACGTATTCCAATTCCTGTTCTTCCAGTCATACCAAAGGACAAACTTTCCGCCAGGTGAAAGGGTCGCCCCTCCCCTGACCTTGTCCCCGATCTGCCTGCGCGATCCATCGGTGAGATCGACGAGCTCAATCTTTTCCAGTCCGCTCTGTTCCCATTGCTCCTGGATACGATAACCCTTGCTGCTTGATCCCAGCGCATAACGGCCATTGCCCTTCTCGCCCGGCAGGACTGTCTCACAATTGTCGTCGGCCAGTGGAACGAGGTGGCTGTCGCCTTTTGCCAGGACGGCAAGATAGGAACGCTTCAGTTCGTTGCCGACCCTGATCAATTGTTCGGGTGAAAGATAATCGTCATTGTAATTCCATACGTCGAGACGGGCGGTCTCGAAATCAACCAGCGTGGTGTCTTTCGGCGGACGGACTGGCGCTAACCCGAAGAAAAGCCGGTTGCCATCTTTACTGAAATAGTTGACGAAGTCAGGGCTGACGGTGAGTTGGCCGATAATAGCGGCAGTTTCCTGACCTTCGACAGCAGTCCTGGAGACATACGCTGGGATGGATGGATATTGCAGCCTTCCATGGGCTGCAGTCAACGCGGCAGAAATACTGGTGCGGTCGGCACGACTGACGGCACTATCCATTCCCGGCGTATAGTACCACAGGCGATAGAACCTGGCAAGGGCTTTTGCAGAGCTGTCCCTGTCCGCGACAAAAGCCAGTTGCGTGCCGGCATCGTCCAGGGCGTAGCTACGGGCGTCCTGGAACCCGGAAAAGACGGTGTCGACACTGCCTCTATCGGTATGGAGCCAGAGCACCTTTGCTTTTGAAACCGAGTCTGCATTTTTGCGGGAGGTTTCGATGACCAGCGCATTACCATTCTTACTGAAATAATATTCTGTGGCCAGCGCAAATTTCTTTTGCTCACCGGTTACAAGATTGAGCGCGATGAGATCCGTACCTTCTTCCCCGTTTTCTCCAGCGCCATGCCCCTCTTTTTTTGCGGCAGGAGCGGGTATAGCGGTCCATCCCTTTACGCCCACTTCCGCTATCTGCCGGCGCAGGCTGTCAGCAAGTCTTGATAGACTGTCTGCCCGGGACGTCAGCAGGCGGATACGGGTAAGCGAGTCCATTTTACCTCCGGGGCCGGCAGTCGCAGGCAACGGTTTCTCCAACAGGTAGGCAAGCCACGCGCCCTGTAATTCAGGCACCTTATAAGACCGGACCCTGGGGATGCGGGTGAGGCTATCCGTCCCCAGTTCGATCCATGCCAGGGTATCTTTGGGTGACTGATCAGGGGTCTTTTTCCGGATACGCGCTTCGCGGATATCTTTATAGACGGGCCGGATAAGAAAGACGAGAAAGCGGCCGTCCCCGGTAATGGTGGCATTCGTCCCGCGTGGTATCTCCTTTGCATAATTACCCGCTGTCGCCCGGATAAAGAGGCTCCCGTCACCTTCCTGCGGAGTGACGGTATACACGATATATTTTCCGTCGGACGAGAGTATCTTTTCATTGACATTCTGCCAGCCATCGTAGACTGAAGGGTCAAGGGGTTTTTTAATCTGTCCATAAGCAGCATGGACGACCAGTAAGATGGAAAGGAATAAACAAAATCTCATGTGCGGCTGTTTGGTAGTAACGAATTTAGTCTAAAACCTTTTATTATATGAGCACTAAAGTCAGCTTTCAAAAAAATTTCACGATCGGGGGAACCCTGACCGTCCGTCGGATGGGGTTCGGCGCTATGCGTATTACCGGGCAAGGGATCTGGGGTCCACCTAAAGACAAGGCCGAAGCCATACGGGTGCTGCAACGGGCAGTAGAATTGGGCGTGAATTTCATCGACACGGCAGACAGCTACGGACCCAATGTTTCCGAAGAATTGATTGCAGAGGCATTGTATCCCTACCCTGCCGGACTGGTGATTGCTACCAAAGGCGGCTTCCTGCGTTCAGGCCCCAACCAATGGACGATCAATTCCCATCCCGATCATTTAAAATCAGCGCTGGAAGGCAGCCTGAACCGTTTGCAGCTGGACAGCATCGACCTTTACCAGTTGCACCGGATCGATCCGCAGGTCCCCTTTGAGAAGACGCTGGAGTTTCTGCAAGGCGCGCAGGAAGAAGGTCTGATCAAACACATCGGCCTGTCCGAAGTGAGTGTAAAAGATATCCAGAAAGCGGAGGAATATGTAGAGGTCGTTTCCGTCCAGAACAAATACAGCCATGATTACCGCAAATGGGAAGAAGTGCTGGAACATTGTGAGGTAACAGGCAAGGCTTTCATTCCCTGGAACCCTATGAATGCCGGCAATACGGGCAACATGACCACTATCGAAAAAGTAGCGGGTCAGTTGAAGGTCACCCCCCATCAATTGGCCCTTAGCTGGCTGCTCTACCACTCTCCCAATAACCTGCTGATCCCCGGGACGTCCAGCGTGAAACATCTCGAGGAAAACCTGCAGGCAGAACAGATTCAGCTGTCGGAAGAACAACTGGAAGAACTGGAGGCTTAGGGAGTGACCCGGGAAAGAAGCTTGCTGATATAAGGCTCAATAGCCGCAGGCTTCGTCACCGGAGAAAAGCGCTTGACAGGACGACCCTCGGCATCGATGAGAAATTTGGTGAAATTCCATTTGATGCGACTGCCGAAAAGACCGCCCAGGCTACGCCGTAACAGCTTAAAGACCGGGTGGGTATTGGGGCCGTTGACATCTATCTTTTCGAATAAGGGGAAGGTGACACCATGATTCAACCGGCAGGTTTGCTGCATATTCTCGTTCGACACGGGTTCCTGACCGGCGAATTGATTGCAGGGGAAACCAAGAACGACCAGCCCCTTATCCTTATACTGCTGATACAAATACTCCAATCCCTCGAACTGCGGGGTAAGCCCGCATTGAGTGGCAGTATTGACGACAAGTATAACTTTACCTTCATATCCGGACATGCTGACCGGCTGCCCCTGAGGGGTATTCATACTCAGTTCGTAAAACTCCTTGGCCATAATTGATAAAATAGTGAGGGATAAAGATAAGAAAGAATAAACCCCGGACGGCCGGGGTCTATCAAATTTGGTATGCAATCGTTAGATTTTGCAAGCACGATCGGCTTGTGATCCTAAAGTTATATTATTTTATTGCAAACAAACAACCAGAAGAAAAAAAACACCGGCCCTATTCCAGCCTCCTCATTTCCCTGTCTATCAGGGCGTGTTTACTAAATCGATTTACTTCGCCGATTACCAAGAGAAATTTTATCCCTGCTCCTTCTCTTGGCTCAGCACAATTCTATATTTATCATTCTCCCGAAAAATTACCTCCAATTTGATGGATATTGCTTTTGTCTAATGTGTCGAAAATATTTTTTATTTCAGTAATATTGACGTCTATGCAAAATAAATGGTTCCGAATGCTGCTGCCGCATGCAATAGCAGTCGTTGTTTTCCTCCTGATCGCCATTGTCTATTGTAAACCCGCTTTCGACGGTAAGGTATTACAACAGCAGGACGTCACGCAGTGGAAAGCCATGGCGCAAAATTCCTCTCAGTACCAGGAGGCCCATGGGTATTTTCCCCTGTGGACAGAAGGCATGTTCAGCGGTATGCCGGGATATATGATCGAAATCGATGCACGGGTGGCATCGCCGCAGTATTTTGCTTATGGTTTGCTGACCCTGTGGCTGAAGGAGCCTGCAGGTTATTTTTTCATGGCCTGCATCTGCTTTTATTTCCTCGCATTGGTCTTGCGGGTAAATCCCTATGTTGGTATCATCGGATCGCTGACCTATGCCTATGCTACCTATAATGCTGTCATTATTGCCGTCGGTCATGACACCAAAATGATGGCCATCGCTATCATGCCGGCTTTTATCGCCGGGGTGCTGCTGATCTATGAAAAAAAATATCGTTGGGGAGTTGCGCTGACAGGGCTTTTTACTGCCTGCTTCATCGCAGCCAACCACCCGCAGATCGCCTATTACGGTGGCATGATCGTGGCCGCGATGACGATCGGCTATGCGATCCGGTGGATTCGGCAACGGGATTACCGGCACATGATCATCGCCGCCACACTGACGGTCAGCGGCCTGGTCATCGGCCTGCTTTGCAACGCCGTGGTCAGCTTGACCACCATTGATTATGCGAAAGCATCGATCCGGGGTGGCAGCGAACTGGCGAAAGCCGGCGGTACGGTGACTAACACCGGGCTGAGCCAGGAATATGCCTTTAGCTACAGCGCCTACAGGACAGAACCACTGGAACTGCTTGCGCCGAAAATCTTCGGCGGCGGCGGTGACTGGCGCGGCGATATTTCCGAAGATCAATCCAAAGCGATAGCAGCCCTGCAGAATATGCCACAGCCATTCGGGCAGTCATTACAGCAATTCTTCCATCTCTATTGGGGGGGGATCGGTGAAGATACAGGGGGACCAGCCTATGCGGGCGCGGTCGTCTGCCTGTTGGCCTTGCTGGGGTTCTTCCTGCTGGACGGCCGGCACAAATGGTGGATGCTGGGCATTGGCGTATTCAGCATCATACTGAGTTGGGGCGGTTACTTTGCCGATTTCAACGGGCTGATGATGAAGGTCCTGCCCGGTTATAATAAATTTCGCGCCCCCAGCGTAATCCTGGTCATCCCCAACTTCCTGCTTTGCATGCAGGCCACGCTCAGCCTGCAAAAGATCCTCACGGTGACCCCGGCCGACCGGGCTGTAGTCTGGGCAAATTTTAAAAAAGGATTGTACCTCACGGGTGCTATATTCGTCCTGTTGCTGGTGCTGTATGTCAGCTATGATTATAAGGGAATGATCGATCAACGGATCACCCAGTCCATGGGCAATCTCGAGCCGCAACAGGCCGATTACGTGCATAGCTTCCTGGCCGGACTGCGCGAAGACCGGCAGTCGCTTTTCCTCAACAGCATCGGCCGTTCCTTTCTTTATATAGCCGCTGCCGCAGTCCTCGCAGCCCTGGCGATCAAAGGACGACTGCGCCCCTTCTTATCCGTCATGCTGATCGGGGCGCTGGCCTTTATCGACCTGATCTCTATCGACGTCCACTACCTCAACAACGACCTCTACCAGGACGCGGAAGAGGCAAAGACCCCATTCTCCCCTACCCCCGCCGATCAGCAGGTGATGCAGGACAAAAGCTATTATCGGGTCTTCGACCTTCGACAGGGCGGACTCGAGACCCTGACCTATGGAGCAGCTACTTCTTATTTTCACCGGTCGATCGGCGGCTATCACCCGGCAAAACTGAGTATCTATGAAGACCTGATCGAACAACAGCTGAATAAATATCCTGATTGTTTGCCGGTGCTCAACATGCTGAACACGAAGTACATCTTTCAGCAGACGCAGGACGGCAAGGAACATGTAGCGCAAAACCCCGATGCACTGGGCGCAGCCTGGTTCGTCAGATCGGTACGTTTCAAGCCCACTCCCCAACAGGTCATGGACGCACTGACAGGTCTGGATACAAAGGACACGGCTATTGCTTTTAGTGCGGACAGCGGCAAGGTGACATATGACGCCCCGCCGGCTAGTGATTCGGCCATGACAGCAGGCGCCTCACCGCTCAATGCCCATGACACCATCGAATTGACAAAAAATGACAATGATGAGATGGACTACTCATCAACAACATCCCGAAAACGCTTTGCCGTCTTCAGCGAAGTGTTTTATGACCGGGGCTGGAAAGCCTACATCGATGGCGCAGAAACGCCGATCATCCGGACGAATTATATGTTGCGTGGACTATCGGTACCGGCGGGGAAACACAACATCCGTTTTGTTTTTCATCCTGCATCGTATTACACCGGCCGCACCCTGCAAATCCTGGCAGGATTCGTTCTCCTGGCGCTGCTGCTGTGGGCGCCCATCGCGGAGTGGAGAAATGTTAAAAAAATTAACGTATAAACCCTTGTCGCTCCGATTATCTTTTTTAATATGTGAACCAAAAACACCCTAATTTCGTTTCTTTTTTTACAAGGTTTCATACATCTGATTATGGTTATTTTAGTGTTTTTTCTGTGCCACTGGTTTCTGTCCCTGTTCTCGCAAACTTTCTTCCTGCACCGCTACTCCTCGCACAAGATGTTTAAGATGAATAAGTTCTGGGAGAGATTTTTTTACGGATTCACCTTCATCTCACAAGGGTCATCCTTTCTGAACCCGCGGGCCTATGCCATCCTCCACCGGATGCATCACGCCTACAGCGATACGGAAAAAGACCCCCACTCACCTCACTTTTTCAAGGATGTGTGGTCCATGACAGTTCAGACAAAAAACATCTATATGGAGTACCTGCTCTATAAGAAAGAACCCGAACCCGCGTTTCGCGGCAATTATCCCACCTGGCCTTCCCTCGACCGGATCAGCGATCTTTGGCCGACGAGGATCGCTTTCGGCTTGTTATACGTCGCCTTCTATGTGACCTTTGCCACTCATTGGTGGCTGTTCCTGCTGCTGCCGATCCATTTTTTCATGGGCCCGATCCATGGCGCTCTCGTCAATTGGTGTGGTCATAAGTACGGCTATTCCAATTACGACAATGACGATCACAGCAAAAATTCCCTGCCGCTGGATTTCCTGATGATGGGCGAACTATTCCAGAACAACCATCATAAGAGCCCCAATGACGCCAATTTCGCCAAAAGATGGTTCGAATTCGACCCTACATGGCAAGTCATCCGGCTTCTGAATGCAGCACACATCATCAGGCTCAGGAAGAGGCCCGCCCTTCCGGCGCGGCCGGTTAAACGACAGAAACTGGTGGAAGTGGAAGAGGTCGAAGTGTAAGAAAATTCTAACACATGATAACTGCCGCCGTCCCGCTATATGTCAGCGTGCTGATCTGCCTGTTCGCATGCAGCCTCATCATGGTTATTGTGTGGATATGGGCGAAACGGGTGCATAACGCAGGAGTGGTAGATATTTTCTGGGCCTTCAATTTTCCCGTTATCGGCCTGCTGCTATATGTTCTGGGTGCGGGTTATGGGCCCAGGAAGGCACTCCTCGCCGCCATGGTGGTCACAGCAGGGATCCGGCTGGGCTCCCATCTGGGGGTAAGAGTGATCGGCCACCTGGATGAGGAAGAAGGGCGCTACCGGCAATTACGAAAAGAATGGGCCCCCAACGCCGACAGAAAATTCTTCTGGTTCTTTCAGGTACAAGCCTTCAGCAATGTGTTGCTCGCCATCCCATTTTTCATCAGCACCGCTAATCCCTATCCGGCCTTGTCAGGCTGGGAATACTCAGGAGCTGCCTTATGGCTGATAGCAGTAGCCGGCGAATGGATGGCGGATCGTCAGCTGGTCGCTTTCAAACAAAATCCCGATAATAAAGGGAAGGTTTGTTCCGCAGGTTTGTGGAATTACTCCCGGCACCCCAATTATTTCTTCGAATGGTTGATGTGGCTGGCCTATTTTATCTATGCCCTGGGATCACCCTACGGCTGGTTAGCACTTTTCAGCCCCCTCTTTATCCTCTATTTGTTGCTGAAGGTCACAGGTATCCCTGCCACGGAACAACAAAGCCTACGGACAAAAGCGGCCGCTTATGAAAACTATCAGCGCCAAACCAGCGTATTTATACCGTGGTTTAAAAAAAATGCCTGATGTGGTATACTTCAATAGTAGAAAAAGATAGGGTGCCGGACTTCATGCTGCGTCCGGCCATCCGGCAATTATTGCGGCAGCGGCTGCGAGATGAAGATAAAGGCAGCCCCGAGGCGCAGCAGGCACATCTGTCTGATCTGATCGGCGACCTGAGCGCTTCCCCTATAGCCGTCCACACGACCGATGCCAACGAACAGCATTATGAAGTACCGACAGCCTTCTATCAATATTGCCTGGGCAGGCACCTGAAATATTCCTGCGGATATTGGCGCCCGGGGGTCAGCGATCTCGACACGGCCGAACAGGATATGCTGAAATTGACGTGCCAGCGGGCAGATCTGTCGGACGGCCAACAGGTGCTCGAGCTGGGTTGTGGCTGGGGATCGCTGTCACTGTTCATGGCGGCCCGGTATCCGGCCAGCAGTTTTACCGTGGTATCGAATTCCCGGACACAAAAAGAATATATTGACGGGCAAATCGCCATCCGTGGGTTGACAAACCTGCTAGTGGTCACAGCCGATATAAATACGCTGGGCACGGAAGATCTGGTTCCGCTCTCGTTTGACAGGGTCGTATCTGTGGAGATGTTCGAGCACATGCGCAACTACCGGCTATTGATGAAAAAGGTAGCTTCCTTCCTGAAACCCGATGGCAAACTGTTCGTCCACATCTTTTCTCATCGGGAATTTTCTTACCTTTTCGACGTGAAGGATGCGACGGATTGGATGAGCCGGTACTTTTTCACCGGCGGCATCATGCCCAGCGATGACCTGCTGCTATATTTTAATGAAGACCTGCTGGTCGAAAAGCACTGGCAGGTGGATGGCACTCATTATGGCCGTACGGCCGAGGCATGGTTGCAGAATATGGACCGGCACAAACCAGAGATCCTGGCCCTTTTCTCGCAAACCTACGGCAAGACGGAAACGGTAAAATGGTGGGTGCGGTGGCGACTGTTCTATATGGCCTGTGCAGAATTGTGGAACTACCGCAACGGGAAAGAATGGTTCGTCAGTCATTACCTATTTCATAAAACCTGCGTATGTTCCGCCTGATAGCGATTATTTGTCTGCTGCTGATCTCCTTGCTGGCCGTCTTTCCCGCGCCGGCCTATCCTTTATGGCTGTTGGCCGTCATCGTACAGTCTTTCCCCTGGATCTTTGCCGCCATCGTCCTGCTGCTGCTGATCACGGGCGGGTACGGAGGCAGATACGGATTGGTCAATGCACTAGCCAGCGCCCTGGCGCTGGTGCTCTATGTCTCTCCGGTTATCCGCGCCTACACCACTGCACGCGGGTTAGGTCCGAAGCTGGAATTGGCATTCCGGGTCATCGAGCTGCATGGAGATTCGGCAGACGCCGATCGCATCAACAAAGGCAAGGCACAAATGGCGGCTGCGCAAAAATCTGCCGCTTTTCAATGGCAGCGAATGTTCACCGGCGCCGGCGTGGTTCCTTCCCGGACACTGACCTACGGATCGGCGGATGGCGTCAACCTCACTCTGGACCTGTATCCCGCGCAGCAACCCCGTCCGAGGCCCTGCGTCATCGTTATACACGGCGGGTCCTGGGCCGGAGGGGACAGCAGGCAATTGCCGGAGCTGAACAGCCGCCTGGCAAAAGACGGGTATACGGTAGCCGCTATCAATTACCGGCTGGCGCCCCGCTATCATAACCCCAGCCAGGTACAGGACGTTCATACGGCCCTTGACTATCTGCGCAGCCATGCGACGGAGCTATCGATCGACTCGAATACATTTGTCTTACTGGGACGTTCGGCCGGCGCACAGATCGCCCTGCTGGCTGCCTATACCCTGCAGGATTCGGCGATAAAAGGCGTCATTGACTTTTATGGTCCGGCAGATATGGTTTGGGGCTATTCCGCCCCCGGCAATCCCCTGATCATGGACTCGCGCAAGGTGATGTCCGACTACTTAGGCGGCCCTTATCCGGCTGTGCCGCAGAACTATGTCAACAGTTCGCCTGTCGCCTTCGTCACCCGCCAGAGCGTCCCTACCCTGCTGATCCATGGACAGCAGGATGTATTAGTTGCCTACGAGCACAGCATCCGGCTGAACCGCAAACTGGCCGACAGCGGGGTTAAGCATTTTCTGCTGACGCTGCCCTGGGGCACGCACGGCTTCGACTATAGCCTGAATGGCCCCGGCGGCCAGTTGTCGACGTATAGCGTGGAAAAGTTCCTGGAAATTATATGTCAAAAACAGCCATTATAGGTACAGGCATCGCCGGCATGGGCTGCGCCTATTTCCTTCACCCTACGCATGACCTGACCCTTTATGAACAGAACGACTATATCGGCGGCCATACCCATACGGTAACAGTACAGGAACAGGCCGGACCTGTCCATATCGACACCGGTTTCATGGTCTTCAACTACCAGACCTATCCTAACCTCTGCCGTCTGTTCGGGCAGATCGGCGCACCGGTAAAAAAGACGGACATGTCCTTCAGCATCCAGCATATCCCCTCGGGACTGGAATACAGTGGCTCCAGTCTTAACCATCTCTTCGCACAACGCAGCAATCTTTTCCGCCCCCGTTTCTGGAAAATGCTGCGGCAGATCGGCCGCTTCAATGCCGAGAGTATCCGTATCCTGGATGACCCCGGTTACGCCAATGTCAGCATTGGGGAATATATACGACAGGCCGGATACGGAGATGACATGCTGTGGAAATACCTGGTGCCGATGAGCTCGGCGGTTTGGTCGACGCCCATGGATAAAATGCTGGATTTTCCGGCAGTGACACTGATCCGGTTTTTTCTGAATCATGGATTTTTAGGGCTTAACACCCAACATCAGTGGTGGACGCTGGACAAGGGCAGCCAATCCTACCGGGACTTACTGATCCGGCCTTTCCGTCATCGGATACAAGTCAATACCAAAGTGGTGAGGGTCATCCGGGAAGAGGACGGCGCAGGCAGCGCCGACGGATCCAACCGCGGGGCCGCGATTGTCGTCACCGCAGACGGTCAACGCCAGCGGTATGACCGGGTCATCCTAGCCTGCCATGGCGACCAGGCCCTGGCCATGCTGGAACAACCCACACCGGACCAACGGCGGCTGCTCAGTTGTTTCCGTTATCAGCACAACCGCTGTGTCCTTCACACGGACGTCTCGCTGATGCCGGCCCGAAAACTGGCCTGGAGCAGTTGGAATTACCGGATAGAAGAACAAAAAGGACAGCTGGTACCCAGTACCTTATATTGGATGAACCGGCTGCAGGGGGTCTCCGACAACCGGCAATATTTTGTGTCGGTCAATCCCCATCCGGGGCTGAATGACAAGAAAATCCTGCTGGAACTGGACTATGACCACCCGCTATTCGACCTACCCGCCATCCGGGCCCAGCAGGAGCTGCAACGGCTAAACACCTCCGGACCGGTGTATTTCTGCGGCAGCTATTTCAACTACGGGTTCCACGAAGACGCCTTTACCAGCGCCGTTGAGCTGTGTACCAGGCTCCTGGAGTTGAACAATCCGGAGAATTTGTGGCAGATATCTTCCACAACCGAACTATAATTGCCCGCGTCTCGTATATTGGAAATATATGAATTCCTGCTTGTACAAGGCCAATGTGATCCATTACCGTTTATCTCCCAGGGAGCACTTCTTTCAATATCAGGTTTTCATGTTCTACCTGGACCTGGACGAGATCGATGGTCTGAACAGGCGGTTGCATTTGCTGAGCAGGAACCGGTTTAACCTTTTTAATTTCCGGGACCGCGACCACCTGCAATTGCCGGCGGAAAAGCCGGATACCTCAAAAGACATCCGCCAGCACCTGGCTGACTACCTCCTGACCCAAAATATTGTGATAGGCAAGGGCCGGATACAGTTGCTGACGAATTGCTGTACCCTTGGATACCAGTTCAACCCTGTCTCCTTCTACTTTTGTTATGACGAGAAAGGGCAGCCATTGTGTTCGGTGGTAGAGGTAGGCAATACCTTCCGGGAAATGAAGCCCTATTTTATCGGCCTCCAGGCCTTGCGGGGACAAAAATTCCGGCAACGGACGCCAAAATATTTCTACGTCTCCCCTTTCATCGACATGGATACGCATTTCGATTTCAGCCTGGACATCCCCGACGATAAGCTGCACATCAGGATCGATGACCACGATTCGGAAGGCCACCGGTTTTTCATCAGCACACTGACGGGCAAGCGCCGCCGGTTGAACGATGCTAACCTCCTGCGTTACTTCTTCAGTATTCCCCTGATCACGCTGAAAGTCATGGGGCTGATCCATTGGGAAGCCTTTCGCCTATGGTCGAAGAAGATTCCCTTTCATAAAAAAGGATCACACCGCGACTTGCAGCAGGGAGTGTACAGAGAATATAAAGTATGATGGACAACACATTGTATATAGCACGCAAAAGCAGCCTGTACGAGAATATCGTTCTCCGGCGACTCGCTCGCATGGATAAAGGCCGCCTGGAGCTGGAACTCCCGGATGGCAGCTGTCTGACCATTGGTGACGGCCTGGATGCCGTAAGAGCACACATCCGGATCTGCGACCCCGAATTTTACCAGCGGTGTATCCTTTACGGCGACATCGGTTTTGGCGAGGCCTACGTAGACGGATTGTGGGACACGGACGACATCACAGCGGTGATCAGCTGGGCGCTATTGAACGTAGACCGGGCGCCGGGCATATCGGGTAATAAAACGCAGACGCTGGTATTGAATATTTTGAAATGGTGGAACAGGCGAAAATATTTCAAACGGGCCAATACCCTGAAAGGTTCCCGGCAGAATATCTCTGATCATTATGATCTCAGCAACGAGTTCTTCCGCCTGTTCCTGGATGAGACGATGACTTATTCCAGCGCCTATTTCCGGCGTGATGGAATGACCCTCGAAGAAGCGCAACTGGCCAAATACGAACGGCTCTGTCAGCAATTACATCTTTCCCGGGCCGATCATGTGCTGGAGATCGGTAGCGGCTGGGGCTTTGGCGCCGTTTATATGGCCCGACGCTATGGCTGTCGGGTTACTTCCGTCACCATCTCGGCTGAACAATACCATTTGGCTACTAAAAGGGTTAAGGCAGAAGGATTGGAAGACCTGATTCAGATCAGGCTGGAAGATTACCGCAAATTATCGGGACAGTTCGACAAGATCGTCTCGGTGGAGATGCTGGAAGCCGTGGGGCATAAATACCTGGACACTTATTTCAGTAAATGTAATGAATTATTAAAACGCGATGGCGTACTGGCCTTGCAGGTGATCACCTGCCCGGATTCACGCTACGAAAGCATGCGAAAGGGCGTGGACTGGATACAAAAGCACATCTTCCCCGGCAGCCTGTTGCCTTCGGTCAGCGCCATCAACGCGGCGATCAACCGGGCAGGCGAAATGACCCTGGTCGATCTGAAAGACCTGGGACTGCACTATGCCGCTACATTGAAGATATGGTTCCTCCATTTTAACAGCCGTCTGGAGCAGGTAAAAGCAATGGGTTTCGACGATCGCTTTATCCGCAAATGGAATTATTATCTCTGCTATTGTGAGGCGGCGTTCCGGATGCGGAATATTCACGTCATGCAGCTGATTTATACCAGGCCGAACAATATGGAAAGGTAATATCGAAAATATTGTTTATTTTGCTATACGTTGGCAGGTATTGCACCTGCCCTGTTGAGGGGGCTCTGAAGTAGCATCATTTTAAAAAGCCCCTTGAAGCTCTACGTCAAAAATATGATATGCCTACGTTGCAAGATCGTGGTCAGGGATGTTCTGTCGCAAATTGGAATCAACCTTGTCAAGGTCGAGCTCGGCGAAATAGAAATTGCAGAAAGCATTTCCGTTTCGCAACGTCATCAAATTGATATGATCCTAAGAAAGTCGGGCCTTGAATTGATAGATGATAAAAAAAGCATCCTGATCCAGAAGATCAAAAGCATTATCATTGAACTGGTACATTATTCAGAGAAGCCGCTGATCAATAATTTATCCAGCTATTTAAGTCAGAAATTAGACTACGATTATACTTACCTCTCCAATCTGTTTTCAGAAGTGCAGGGCGCTACGATTGAAAAGTTTTTTATTTCACACAAAATAGAAAGGGTAAAAGAATTGCTGGTGTACGATGAGCTTACCCTGACCGAAATTGCCCGCAGGATGCGATATAGCAGTCTTTCGCATCTTTCCGCTCAATTCAAAAAAGTGACCGGCCTGACTGTTTCGCATTTTAAGAAGCTGAAGGACAAACGGCGAGCCATGCTGGAAGATCTGTAGCTTATTTCGGGATGACTACCGGATGCAATATAACTTTTAACAGGTATCCTTCTCCGATCCTCGACGCGATCGTTACCCACCCATGATTGGATTCCGCCCTGCTCCTGATATTGATAAGTCCCACACCAAATTTTTCTATCGAAGTGTCGCAACCATCCCCGTTATCCGAGATAACAAGGGTTATCTCGTTTTCCAGCCTGTTTAAATGAATAATAGCCAGCGTTGCATTTGCATGCTTGATCACATTATTCAATTGCTCCTGCACGATCCTTAAAATGTCCAGCTGCAGTTTTTCCTCCAGCTCTTTTTCGACAATTCCACTCTCATGAAATTCGATTCTTATCGGGTAGACGACGACCAGGTCATCTATCACGTTCCTTATGCTTTCAATGAGGCCCATCAAATGCACGCTCGGGCTCGCCAACGTTTTCGAAATCTTCCTTATCTCTTCTATCACTTTCATGATATAGCCCGAGGACCGGTCAAGGCACATGTCCCTTACCTCCTCATCCGTTTTTGCCATCTCTATATACAACTTTGCCGCACCCAGGATCTGGTTCAGGTTATCATGCAGTTCCTTTCCGATCGCCGTTCGCTCGTTCTCATGCGCGTTCAGAACCGCCTCTGTAATCTCCCTTTGCTTAGACAGTCTTTCCTCAAGCAATTGAATATCGGCCGATTTTCTGGCCGTGATATCCTGGGTGGCCCCGATCATGCTGGCAGCGGAATTTTTATCGTCATAAAATATATGGGCGCGGTCTTGTACATAAGCATATGTCCCATCGGCCTTTTTAAACCTGTATTCAATTTCCCAGCTATCGCCGTGACCGGCCAGGACTTCCCCCAATTTTTTCCATATACGTTCTTTATCGTCCGGATGCAGAAGTTCCTCCCAAAAGCTCTGGGGTACCAGGGTATTCTCAATGGGATAGCCAAACACCCGCTTATGGCCTCCGTCTATCCAGAACATTTCCTTATTCTGAAGATCCCATTCCCAGAGGCAATCGTTCGTAACCTCCGTCACGAAACGATACAATTCGTTCAAGACCTTCAACTGCTGTTCCGGATGATCCGCATGCTTCGAATGCGCGGATTGGCTATGACCTTTGAATGAAACGGATAGGTTATCGTCGAAATAGTAGGTGATGACGTCAAACCAGGATCCCATTTCCGGCCAGTATTCTTCAAAATGAGCAGGAATATCCTGTAACGGCTTGTTGCGGTAGGAGGCGGAAAACTCCTTCGAAAGGGTGCCGGCAAAAACGTCCCAGATATTCTTTCCCACGATGTTCTTCGATGCGACCCCTAATAATTTTTCGGCTGCCTTATTCCAATATCTGACGGTCCATTGGCGATCTACCTTAAAGAATCCATTGCTGATGATATCGGCAATGCGTATTCCGGAATAGCCGAAGCCATTACCGTTTTGCTTAACGCCGCTTGAATTAGACAAGAGTTTAACAGCCATATTTCTAGGTTTTGTGGTTCGTTTTAGCCGCCCGCCAAAAAAAAAGCCCCTGCTCAACATAGGGGCTTTTTCCTCAACTGGACGGTGGGTTGTTCATAGGCTTGTAATAAGTAGAAACCTCCCTTAGCTTTATCATTTTTGTACTACAAAGGTGGGCGCTGTTGTCTTAATGGATGTTATACGATGGCCTAATTATGTTATATTATTTACATATTTTTAACATATATAGTGAATTAATTAGTTATTGCTCCCTGAACCGGGAGAAGAAGGTGAAAGCCAGGATACAAAGGGCAAATCCACATACCCCGTTTAGCCGCAGCCCGTAGTCATGCCCTGGGTCTTTGCCGTATATTGTCAGGTAGGCAAAAAGAGCAATACCCAGCGTCTGGCCTAGTTTCACGAAGAAATACTTGACGGCGAAGAACATGCCTTCCCGGTTCTCCCCGGAAACGATCGCATCCTTTTGCGCGATCTCCGCCAGAATGGCGTTGGGCAGGATACCGAGCGAAGCCAGGGGAAAGGCAGCCCCAATCATCAGCGAATAGATCTGGACACGCGGGGACGCCGGGAATTTACCCAGGAAATAAATGGCGACGAAAAGTATGCTGAGGATCGCAAAAGACACCAGCACGACCGGTTTTTTCCCCCAGTGGGCGGCCAGCCAGTTGATCAAAGGATAGAACAACAAGGAGGTCAGCACCATGGTGGCCATGAGAGGCCCGCCCTCGGACTCGGGCAGATTGAGCAATACCCTGACAAAGAACAACAGCCCGCTGGAAATGATGCTGAGCGCCATGTAATAGGAAAAATCCGAGATCAGGTAGTATTTGAAATTGGTATTCGCAAAGGTCTGGCGGATCGCGGGCCATATAGAAAGATGGGAGGGCTTGCTGACAGAATATTTTTTTTCGTCGATGGCCGCCACAGGTATCCACATGATCAACGCCGCCAGCACGCACTGCCCGGCAATCGTCCACTGCAG
>Ga0302309_10000334_pt1 | contig 57000 bp, 51 predicted proteins | sample III_Palsa_N1_1_FD_200453 | JGI IMG/M metagenome (GOLD analysis project Ga0302309, IMG submission 200453) | Peat permafrost microbial communities from Stordalen Mire near Abisko, Sweden - III_Palsa_N1_1 | ecosystem: Environmental > Terrestrial > Soil > Palsa > Peat permafrost | place: Sweden...
CCAAATCAAATGGTTTTTTAAATATGGCCAGTGGATAAAAGTTAAGAGCAACCCGTCTTACCAAATTACCGAATTCCATTTTATTTCATCAAAAGGCGAAGAGATTAAGCTGTAGATTTTTTGATGTATCCCGCACGTGCGGGATGCAGATGTTTTTGAGGAAGCATCTGCATTTTTGGTTAGGGGAATTATTTATCCTATCTAAATAGCAAATTTGCTTTAACCGGGAAAGATTTGACAACTTTTTAAAAGTTGTCAAATCTAATACCCCGTATTAGTATTGTTTAGGTACTTTCTTCGGCTGAATTTGTATATTTGTATATGGACAGCCAGGCAATCTATAACGCGATCAGGGAAACGGTGCAATCTAATATACCAGGTTCCCGCGTGTTACTGTTTGGTTCACGTGCCAGGGGTGATGGGGATCGGTTCAGCGATTATGATTTGCTTGTTATTACGCCGCAAACTTTTACACCAAAAGAAAAAATACGCTGGAATACCCACCTTAACCATGCCATTGTTGACACACTTAGAATTCCCGTTGATATATTGATCAATAGCGAAGAAGAAATCAGCGAAAAGCAACAGCTACCGGGCCATATTGTACGTACAGCTATCAGGGAAGGGCTCTGCTTATGACTCCGGCCCTTAAAGCCTACATCGAATCATGGGTTAATAAAGCTAAACATGATTTGATAAGCGCCCAGCGGTTGTTAGAAATAGAACCGATGATTTTAGATACTGCTTGTTTTCACTGCCAGCAAGCTGTAGAAAAATACCTGAAAGCATATTTGATTTACAACGAATTGCCAATAGAAAAAACACATGATATTATTTTCCTGTTAAATCAATGTGCAAACTTCGACCCAATATTTGCAACAATTGATCCTTTAGATATCAATTCATATGCCGTAAACGGGAGGTATCCTGATGCCAACCTTATGCCGGAAAAAGAAGAGACGGAAAGCTATTATCAATTGGCGATACAAATCAAAATTCTGGTCACGGAAAGGATTGTACTGACCTGATTGTTTTTACACATTCGTTCAATGGTAATCAGTATGTAATATAGGCCACAAAATGTGCAGATGGTAAATGAACGTTTGCATATTATTTGATTTAGTCACTTCGAAAAATTAAGCATTAAATAAAAATAGTTACATTTATGGAAGTGCTTCCTAAACCGCATCATGATTATATGAAGAAGCTATTTCCCGTCTTATTTGCGCTGATTTTCAATATTAGCTTTTTATTTGGTCAAGACAAAGTTCCTGGTGCATACGATCCTAATTACCACGACTTTGTTTCAAAAGACACTAATGTAATACTCGCTTATCGCGCCAATCATACAGACACCCTGAGACCATTCATGATAAAAGGCGAAAATCCATTCATTGAAAGCAGCAACCATGTGGGTTTTATGGATACTAAAGGAAACATTATTATAAAGCCAATATATAATAATTGCAGTTGGTTTGATGATAATTATGCGTTAGTTTCAACCGGGGGGGGCTTTTATGGCCTCCCAATCCCGACCGCAGAAGGGCTAATTGACAGAAGAGGCAGCATAAAAATTCCGGTCATTTACAATCGGCTATATAGATGTACAAACGGACTATTCGCAGCCTACAAAGACGGGAAATTCGGATTTATCGATACTAATAATAACGTTATTGTCCCATTTAACTATTCTGAATATGCCACACCGCCCCCACCCAGATTTGGTGATGGTGATGATGTGGGGCACCGCGAGTTTATTTGGAGGCAGATACCTTTTAAAACCTCGGTTCTATTTGACAAATATATTGGGGTTAAATCGGGCAATAAATGGGCTGTGGTGGATCGTACCGGTAAAGAAATTGTCTCACCGTTTTTTGATGGTGTGGGCATTTTTGTAAAAGAGCTGGCCTATGTAAAAATGGGCAATAAATACGGGGTGATTAATAGTGCCGGAAAAATACTTGTCCCGGCACAATACGACAAAATAGAAATAATAGTAAACGACCGCGCGTTGGCCTACATTGGCGACAAGGTTGGCGTAGTCGATATTAACAATAAACTCATAGTCCCTATCGAATATCAGCAAATAGACCCTTTTGGGCCCGGTTATGCCGCAATGCAAAAAGATTGTTATACTTTGTTTGATGAGTTTGGTAAACAGGTTGCTAAATCCCATTATGCAGCGGTAAAATTCCCGGTCTGGAATGGTTATGATGGTAATGCTGCTACTGATCATTTCTTTATTACAGATGATATCGCCTATAACAGTCATGATAAAGAGTATCATCATTATCAGTCTATCGCCCAATACGATGTCGGCTACTATTCGGAGCCTGACCGTCAGCGTATTTTTTACGAAAGAGACAACAAATGGGGTGTAATGGACACAACCGGTCGCGAACTGACACCTCCCTTTTTTGACGATTTTAACCGAGAATTTTCTAATTCTGTAAGCCATACACCTGCCACAATATTTGAAATAACTGTGAATAAAAAATACGGTATAATAAACCGTTATGGGAAAGTGCTCTTAGATCCTATTTATGATCAGCCGGATTATAGAGGTTATTACAGGCCAAGTGCCGGAGCACTAAGATTTTTCGTTAGAAAGGAAGGCAAATTAGGTCTTTTTGAATTTAATGCTGGTTATACCGACATAAAACAAGTGATCCCGGCAAAATATGATACCCTGAGCTTAGCCATGCCCGAGAATATGTCTAACCCTCCGAGGGAGGCTGTTTCCTATAGAGTGCGCACTAATAAAAAATGGGGGTTGCTAAGTCTCGATGGGGAATTAAGAGTGCCTGTAAATTATGATTTGATAGCGGCTGTTTTTCCAACTTTTGTAATTGTAAAAAATGGGGGGAAGTATGGCATAGTAAACAGACGAGGAGAACTGGTTGCCGATTGTGTATATGATAACGCCGCTGTACAAGGAGACCACTTGGTTTTAGTGAGAAGAAACGAAAAATATGGGTTGATTAATAGTGACGGAAAAATAATTGTCCCGATTGTTTATAATAAAATACTGCCATCTCAGGGTAAATATCTGGTTAAACGTAACGGAAAAACAGGCTTGTTAAATGGCGAAACGGGGCGGCTAATCATCCCATGTGAATATGATAATATAAGGTTAGCTAATTTGGGAGAAAATACACCTAAAAACCCTGAATATTATATTGTTTCTAAAAATGGTCGCTGGGGAATAATAGACTCGACCGGTAAAGTGCGATTGCCCATTATAAAAAGATAGAATGCCATCCTTTAATATCTCTAAACACAATTCCTAATATTTTTAGCAATTCCCTTTCCGTATTCCAATAAAATCTGCACATTTGCATATCTGCACATTTATAAATCAATAGGGTGGCTAAAACCAAAATAGCGTATTTCTGCCAAAGCTGCGGCTTTGAATCGGCCAAATGGCTGGGTAAGTGCCCGTCGTGTGCGCAATGGAATACCTTTGTTGAAGAGGTAATAGAAAAAGCCAATACATCCGTACCTAACTGGAAAGCCAACTCAACCACGCAGCAACGCGCCAATAAGCCGGTGCCGGTTGCTGATATTGTTTTTAACGAAGAACACCGCCTGTTAACGCCTGATAATGAATTTAACCGGGTACTGGGCGGTGGCATTGTTGCGGGCTCGTTAGTATTAATAGGCGGCGAGCCGGGCATAGGCAAATCAACACTGATGCTGCAACTGGCTTTAAGTATGCCCAATATTAAAGTGTTGTATGTTTCGGGCGAGGAAAGCGACCACCAGATCAAGATGAGGGCGGAAAGGTTGAGTCGAGAGTCAGGAGTCAAGAGTCAAGAGTCAAGATTGGGGAATGGCTGTTATGTATTGACCGAGACTTCTACCCAGAATATTTTTAAGCAGATAGAGGAGTTGGAGCCGGACTTGGTGGTGATCGATTCTATCCAAACCTTGCACTCATCTCATATTGAATCAACTCCCGGCAGCGTATCGCAGGTGCGGGAATGTACGGCTGAACTGTTGCGTTTTGCTAAGGAAAGCGCTACGCCGGTATTCCTGATTGGTCATATAACCAAGGACGGCATGATAGCAGGCCCTAAGATACTGGAGCATATGGTTGATACCGTTTTACAGTTTGAGGGCGACAGGCACCATGTTTACCGCATATTACGTACCATTAAAAACCGTTTCGGTTCGGCTTCTGAGCTGGGTATTTACGAAATGCTGGGTGAGGGTTTGCGCGAAGTTTCCAATCCATCAGAGATATTACTTTCACAGCGCGATGAGCCGTTAAGCGGCATCACTATTTCGGCCACGCTGGAAGGTATGCGCCCTATGCTGATAGAAACGCAGGCATTGGTAAGTACGTCCGCGTATGGTACTCCGCAGCGTACCGCAACCGGCTTTGATACCAAACGGATGAGCATGTTGCTGGCCGTGCTGGAGAAACGCTGCGGCTTTCATTTGGGTGCAAAAGATGTGTTTTTAAATATAACAGGCGGCATCCGGGTTGAAGACCCGGCTATCGACCTGGGCCTGGCGGCAGCCATCATATCATCTCATGAAGACATCCCCATCCCATTTAAAACCTGCTTTGCTGGAGAAATCGGCTTATCGGGCGAGATACGCGCGGTAAACCGGGTTGAGCAGCGCATTGCCGAAGCGCAGAAGTTAGGCTTTGAACAAATATTTATTTCCAAATATAATCTCCCCTCCTCGGCGCAGGATAAAAAGCAAATGGACCTGACGCGCTACAAAATAGCGGTTAAAGCGGTATCCAATATTGAGGAGGTATTTGGGCTGTTGTTTGGGTGATTATACTGTATATTCAAATACAAAAGCCCTGCTTACTTTGGTAAACAGGGCTTTCGTTATATTTTGAGATCATGCTATTGAATCTTTATAGTGATCTTACGTATAACGTTATTGTTAAAATCGGTTGCATATACATTTCCCTGGGCATCAACAGCTACACCCTGCGGATTGTTAAATAGCGCACTTGCACCGGGCCCATCAACATACCCCGCCGTATTTAAAGAGCCGGCCAAAACATACAAAGTATGTGCAGCAGTTATTTCTAATATGCGGCCGCTTTCGTCGGCAATGTATAAATTATTTGCTGCGTCGGTTGCCAGCGCTACCGGGGCACCCACTACATTTCTTTGTTCCGGGTTGCCTGCTATCGTAGTAACAACGCCGGTTGACACTACAATTGAACGTATAGCCCTGTTATTTATATCAGCTACATACAAATTTCCTAATCCGTCAATCGCTACCGCGCACGGCCCATTAAATGCAGAGGCAGAGGTAGTGCCATCCAAATAATTGGGGTAATTGTTTTGCGACGCGCCTACGGGTGCCAGCAGCCCTGCAAGCGAAGTAACGGTACCGCTTGGCGAAACTTCACGTATTATATTATTACCCCGGTCTGCCACGTATACGGTGCCTTTTGAGTCGACCGCTATACCCGAGGGGCTGCTAAATTCGGCAGTAAGGGCCGGGCCGTCAACATATCCGTTCAAACCGTTTCCGGCAAGCGTGCTCACTACGCCGGCAGTAGTAATTTTGCGTATAATGTTATTACCAAGATCAGCTACATAGGCGTTACCCTGTGCGTCAAAAGCCACGGTTGCAGGGGCATAAAACAATGCGCTTGAAAGCGGGCCGTCAACCCAGCCCAGCGCAGGGTTGGTTAAAGATGATACTGCGCCAGCCGTAGTCATCGTCCTTATCAAATTATTAAAAGTATCTGATATATAAAGGTTGCCGGCAATGGGGTTAAATGATATTGCCTGCGGCCCGTTAAACAGCGCCGATAATCCTGCGCCATTTTGAAAACCATAACTTCCGGCAGTATTGCCCGCAATTGTACTCACAGTAGCGTTTATAATTGCGGATGTAGAGTTAGTTTTAAATGTTATTACGCTGCCATAACCTGTGCCGCCTGCATTAGTTGCATAAGCACGCAAATAATAAGTTGTACCGCTTGTTAAACCGGTTAAAAGGCTGGTAAACTTGCCGGTAGCTGTTGAGTCGGATGTTTTAGAATCTGTAATATCAGGTGTTTGATTGCTTGAACTCCAGCAAACACCGTCTGCGGTAACAACGCCGCTATTGGTATTGGTAACCGCTCCGCCGCTTATGGCTGAAGTTTGGGTTAGGGTGCTTATTATGTTCATGGTCACTACTAAGGGAGGGGTTATACCCTCACCGGCAGTTGGGGTTTTGGTACACCCGGTACCTAAAAAAATAATTGATAACAATATTAATGCTGAAAATATCGTGCCTTTAAGAGGTTTTCTCATGAGTTATAAAAAAATGTCGCGCACCTAATGCGGTCGCAAAGATAATGTTATTGCTGCTTTGAATTAAACTAATATTTAAGCTATTGACTTAATACAAATAAATTTTTTAAATATATGAGTTCAAAATTTATTTATTGCTCCAATAGACACGTTGCAGGGCTTATTTAACAAATATTAACATATATGAGTGGTGAATCGGTCTGCGACGGGTTTAAAGAAAACCTTTTGCTTTTATGGTTGTAATGATATTAAAATACTATTATGAAAATATCTTTGTTTTTATTTATCCTGTTACTTTCTATAAAGTCATTTGCGCAGCAGCATTTGCCGCATGGTTCGGTTTTTGGCGATAAGCCAAATACTATAGGCATGATGGATGCCTCAAAAGTAGAGGCGTTTATGGGTAAAAAAGCGCGTATAAGTACCACATTAAGAGGAAAAGTGCTTAGCGTAACCAAATCAAAAGGTGGCTGGTTTGATATGGATGCCGGCGGCGGAAGGATAATAGCTGCTCATTTTACAAATTACAATATAAACATTCCCGCCAACTTGAAAGGCCATACCATAATAGTTGAAGGGATTGCCCAAAAACAATTTATAGCCGACGACGGCCAGCATTTTGCAGGAGATACTGTAGTTGGCAAAAAGCAACATACCGTAAATGTTGATCCGAAAAGACGGTTGACATTTGAGGTAAAAGGGCTGGAAGTGGAATAGGGGCCTACCTGCTCAAATACATTGATTTTTCCTTGTAAAGATGCCTGAAATATGGATCCTGCAAATTGGGGATAAAACGGATGGCTTCGCCGGTCGACTTCATCTCGGGGCCAAGCTCCTTGTTTACTTCCGGGAATTTATCAAATGAGAATATAGGCTCTTTTATGGCATAGCCCCATAGTTTACGCTCGATAGTAAAGTCTTTCAGTTTATTAACACCCAGCATAACTTTAGCGGCAATGTTTATATAGGGCACATCATAAGCTTTGGCTATAAACGGCACCGTGCGCGATGCGCGCGGATTGGCCTCAATTACATATACCTTATCGTTTTTAATGGCAAACTGTATGTTTAGCAAACCTAATACGTTTAACGCCTTGGCAATTTTAATAGTATATTCTTCTATCTGGCTGATGGCATTGTCTGACAGGTCGAACGGAGGTAATACGGCAAATGAATCGCCCGAGTGGATGCCCGCAGGTTCAATATGCTCCATCATGCCAATAATATGCACATCCTCGCCATCGCTAATAGAATCAGATTCAGCCTCTGCCGCGCGGTCAAGAAAATGATCTATCAGCACCCGGTTGCCGGGCAGGTTTTTTAACAAGCCTACCACCGCTTTTTCCAAATCCTCGTCATTAATTACAATGCTCATGCCCTGGCCGCCCAATACATAGCTGGGGCGAACTAATACCGGGTAACCAACCTGGTGCGCCACTTCAATCGCTTCTTCAGCGCTTTCCGCAACACCATATTTTGGATAAGGGATATCCAATTCTTTTAACCGGTCATAAAAACGGCCGCGGTCTTCGGCAACGTCCATATCATTAAAAGATGTACCGATGATGCGTATACCATGCTGGTGCATTTTCTCGGCCATCTTTAAAGCGGTTTGCCCACCCAACTGAACGATAACGCCATAAGGTTTTTCCAATTCGATGATCTCGCGCACATGCTCCCAAAACACCGGCTCGAAGTATAGCTTATCGGCCATATTAAAATCCGTAGATACCGTTTCGGGATTACAGTTGATCATGATAGCCTCAAAGCCCGATTCTTTTGCAGCCAGCAGGCCATGTACACAGCTATAATCAAACTCAATGCCCTGCCCAATGCGGTTAGGGCCCGAGCCTAATACGATTATCTTTTTCTTATCAGATACGATAGACTCATTCTCCCCTTCGTAGGTAGAATAGTAATAAGGTGTTTTTGCCGGGAACTCGGCAGCGCAGGTGTCCACCATTTTATATACGCGCTTAATGCCCAATTCTTTACGGCGCTGGTAAACATCTTCTTCGGTAGTGTTATTGTGCAGGATATAGGCTATCTGCGCGTCCGAAAATCCTTTTTGTTTCAAAGTAAATAAAAAGTCTTCGGGGATATTATTTAACGAATAACGGCGTAATTCTGTCTCCAGGTTTACAATATCCATTATCTGGTTTAAAAACCAGCGGTCAATTTTTGTAGCCTTTCTTACCGATTCAATCGGTACACCCAAACTCAGCGCATCGTAGATATGGAACAGCCTGTCCCAGCTTGGATGCTCAAGGCTGTGCATTATTTCTTCCAGGTTGCGGCTTTGCTTCCCGTCGGCACCTAAACCAGCGCGGCCTATCTCTAAACTCTGACAAGCTTTTTGCAGTGCTTCAATAAAGCTGCGCCCAATGCCCATCACCTCGCCTACCGATTTCATTTGCAGGCCCAACTCGCGGTTGGCACCTTTAAACTTATCAAAGTTCCAGCGCGGTATTTTTACGATCACATAATCCAGTGTCGGCTCAAAATAAGCCGAAGTTGTTTTGGTGATTTGGTTTTCTATCTCATCTAAATTATACCCGATAGCCAGTTTGGCAGCTATTTTAGCAATAGGATAACCGGTTGCTTTTGATGCCAATGCTGATGACCGTGAAACACGCGGATTAATTTCGATAGCGATAATAGCTTCATCCGCAGGGTTTACCGAAAATTGCACGTTACAACCGCCCGCGAAATTCCCAATGGCCCGCATCATTTTGATTGCCTGGTTGCGCATATCCTGGTAGCAGCGGTCGCTCAATGTCATGGCCGGGGCCACGGTTATCGAGTCGCCGGTGTGGATACCCATCGGGTCGAAGTTCTCTATTGAACAGATGATAATTACGTTATCATTGTTATCCCTCAATAGCTCCAGCTCATATTCCTTCCAACCTAAAACAGCCTGTTCAACTAATACCTCATGTGTTGGCGATGCCTGCAGGCCACGACTTAACGCGGCATCAAAATCTTCTTTTTTATGTACAAAGCCCGCACCTTTACCGCCCAGCGTATAGCTTGGCCGTATCACCAGCGGAAAGCCGATGATTTGTGCGGCTTCCTTACCTTCTAAAAACGAGTTGGCTATTTTTGAAGTAGCTACACCCACGCCAATATCCACCATTAACTGGCGGAAGGCCTCGCGGTTCTCGGTTTTTTCAATAGCGGCTATATCTACGCCTACAATTTTTACCCCGTATTTCTCCCACAACCCCTGTTCCGATGCTTCAATGCAAAGGTTAAGCGCGGTTTGGCCGCCCATCGTTGGCAATACGGCATCAATTTTTTGCTCTTTAAGAATTTGTTCAATACTTGCGCAGGTAAGCGGCAGCAGGTAAACATGATCGGCAATAACCTTGTCCGTCATAATAGTAGCCGGGTTGCTGTTGATGATGGATACAGAGATTCCCTCTTCCTTTAAGGAAAGGGCGGCTTGCGAACCGGCATAGTCAAATTCACAGGCCTGGCCTATAATAATAGGGCCTGAACCAATAATAAGTACGGATTTGATGGAGGTATCTTTGGGCATAGTTTTTTTGTGGCTTATGGTTCATGGTTCATGGTTCATGGCAGGTTACTATTGCAACAAATACTATGAACTATGATCCACCAACTATGAACTAAATGGTTGATGGTTCATAGTTGATAGCCATTTTTACAATGAGCCATGAACTATTACCCATGAACTTTTCTCTATGCGCTGAAAGCGAAAATCCCGACTTCAGCGTCGGGATGCAAAGATAGAATTTTATAAAGGTATTTGCGGCGATTTTTTTAAAATTGTGTAGCGGCGCAATATTTTGCGTCTCCAGCTATATTGCATTAATAATTATACGAATAGAAATTCGCTTGTTTCGTTTGGGGCTTTATTATTGACGGTGCGAAATCTATTTAACCAGTTTATTGCCCTCGCCCGGAAAAACGGCTATCGGCTCGTATTTGCGGGCCTCTTCCATTTCCATATAAGCGTATGACATGATGATGATAATATCTCCTACCTGTACCAGGCGGGCTGCTGCCCCGTTTAAACAAATTATACCGCTGCCGCGTTCGCCTTTTATTACATAGGTTTCAAATCGCTGGCCGTTATTGTTATTTACTATCTGTACTTTTTCGTAAGCTATAATATTTGCCGCGTCCATCAGGTCCTCATCAACGGTAATGCTTCCTACATAGCTCAGTTCGGCCTGTGTTACTTTAACGCGGTGTATTTTAGATTTTAATATTTCGATGATCATAATGCAAAGTTAAGTACAGCCAGATATTAAGGGGTCAAAACAGGGTAAATTTAGTTGCTGCCCTTAATTAAGATATTGTCTATCAGGCGTGTTTGCCCCACTTTAGCCGCCACTAAAGCCACTATGTTTTTTGTGTTTTTATCCGCCGGGTGCAGCGTATCGCCATCGGCTATTTCAAAATAGGCCAGGTCTACATCTTCTTCATTATTAATGGCTGTTTCAGCTTGATTTTTTAGCTCCGGTATTTTATCCGCATCAAAACTATCCTTTACCCAATTTAAGGTTTTTGATAATATTAGGGCATGTCGCCTGTCGTCAGATGTCAGATGTATATTTCTTGAACTCATAGCCAGGCCATCGGTCTCGCGTTGTATAGGGCATACAATTAGCTTTACCGGGGCATTTAACAGTTTAACCATCCGGCTGATGATCAAAAATTGCTGGTAATCCTTTTGGCCAAAATAGGCGGTATCCGGTTTAACAATATTGAACAATTTATTAACTACCTGTGTAACCCCCTGGTAATGGCCCGGCCTTGATGCGCCCTCAAGTAAATTTTCCAGTTCGCCTATATTTAAATGCCATTGCTCATTACCGTCATAAATCTCCTCAACCGCAGGATTGAACAAAACATCGCAGTTGATCTGCTCCAGTTTCTCTATATCCGCTTCAATCGGGCGCGGGTATTTCGCAAGGTCGGCGGGGTCGTTAAACTGGGTCGGGTTAACAAAAATGCTGCAAACTACGATATTGCTTTGCTGACGGGCCTGTTCAATCAGCGACATGTGCCCCTGGTGCAGCGCGCCCATTGTTGGCACAAGGCCAATTGTTTTGCCTGCATTACGCTGGGTTGATAAGTAATGCTGTAATTCTGTTTTGGTGGTAAATTTTTTCAACGCACTGTAATTAAAAAAAGTGGGCGAAGTTGCACAATTAATTAAAAACAACCAAAAACTACTTGCATAATTGGTTGATAGTTGATATAATAATGCTTATATTTGCAAACCCAAATTTTTTGGGGTTCTATACATAACTTTTATTTAATATTGATTTGGAGATGAGTAAATCTAAGCTTTTGTTTATAACTCATGAAATGTCACCTTTTCTCGATCTAACAAAAATTTCTGAAATCACCCGTCAGCTTCCGCAGGCTATGCAGGAGAAAGGCTACGAAATCCGTATCCTTATGCCGCGTTTTGGAAATATTAACGAGCGCAGGAACAGGCTTCATGAAGTGATCCGTTTATCGGGAATGAATATCATTATTAATGATAATGATAATCCGCTTATTATTAAGGTTGCATCTATCCCGGCAGCACGTATGCAGGTTTATTTTTTAGATAACGAAGAGTATTTTCAGCGTAAGCATGTATTTGAGGATAAAGACGGGAAGTTTTATGCCGATAATGATGAACGTATGATATTCTTTTGCAAGGGCGCGTTAGAAACGGTTAAGAAATTAGGATGGGCACCTGACGTTATTCATTGTCATGGCTGGATGAGCGCATTGGTGCCGGCTTATTTAAAAACAACTTTCAAGGACGATCCTACCTTTAAAAATTCAAAGATTGTTTATTCTATTTATGAAAATGATTTTACCGGTGCGATGAACCCCGATTTTGCACATAAAGCAATAATGGGCGATATGACTGAAGAACACATTACTGCTTATAAGCCGGGCACAAATTCGGCCCTGTATGGCGGTGCTATCCAATACAGTGACGCAATTGTACTGGGCAGCGAAAATATTGATGAAGATGTGTTAAATTATGTTAAAAACAGCCATAAATCGGTTTTAGACTTTAATTCTACCGCTGATTTCGAAAATTATTACAATTTTTACGACGAAATCGTCAATGAGGAATTGGCGCACGTTGTATAAGCTTTGAGATCATATATGAAATTTTTCAAATTAGACTTATTAACCCTGTTGATAAGTCTTTTTATTTTAAATAGTTGCAAAAACCAGGACACTATCGGGTTAGGGGTAACATCATCGTCTACCCAGTTAAATGGTACCCTGATAGATACATCCACAATAATAGTTAATACTATTCCGGAAGATACCGTTATAACCAACGCGCTGGGGAAAACGCCGTTTGGGTTATTCAATGATCCTATATTTGGTACAACTGAGGCCGATTTGGCAATTGATTTGGAATCGCCAAGCGGTTACACAATTCCTACTGGTACGGTAACAATTGATTCGGCAATGTTAGTATTAAGGTATGCAAACGGTTTTTATGGCGATTCGCTCACCACCCGTTACAAAGCAAATGTTTACCAGCTAAGCGAGCGGATGTATTCGGCCGCTCAATATTATAACACCAGGTCCTGGAAATATAATAGCAGTACGCTTTTGGGAACACAGTCGTTCTTTTCGCGTACGCACGATACTATTGGTATTGGTGTTGTGTTACCAGGTATAAGAGATAGCATTCAACGCGTTCCGGCACAGTTAAGGATCCCAATTGATAAAAACTTCATTAACAATTTGTTATTTAATGCAAACGCCAATCAATTAGGATCAAACCTGCTTTTCGAAAACTATGTTAACGGCTTATATCTTACAATGGATAAGAGCGGAACGACAGGCCCAGGCGGGATATTTATGATGGCCTTGGATTCATCTGCCAGGATTGACGTTTATTATAAGAGTTTGGACGGCACCACAATTGATACAACAGTAACATCAATACCAAGTACCTTACATGCCGCGCAAATTAAACATACCTATACTTCGGCTATACAAACGGAGCTGAATAATCAAAAAACCGGTTCGCGTAATGTTATTTATTTACAAGGTACCGCAGGCTTAAGGGCGAAGATCAGTTTCCCGTACCTTAAAAACATTATTAAAACTGTAGGCAACATAGTAATAAACCGGGCCGAGTTGGTTATTACACCAAATCCCTCGTCTATTATACCATTTGCGCCAATACCCAAAATAACCATGTACAGGTATGATATAGCCGGGCAGCGCGCACCGCTACAGGATGCCAACGCCGGCGACCCCCGTTACCAGGGTGTACCTGTTTTTGGAGGGTATTACTCTTATTTGCCTAATTCCGGTTTAGTTTACCCGGGCTCGCTGCCAGAGGGTTATCATTTTGTAATAACAGGTTATATTTCAGATCTGATGAATGGTGTAAGCCCGGATTACGGTACTTTTCTTGGAGCGATTGATAATACCAATATATCAAGTGTTGATATTGCTGCTACCCCGCAGGTAGCATCGCGCTCGGTTGCTATCGGGACGGATAAAACATCGCCTTATCGTATAACGTTAAATATCATCTATACCAAAATAGCCCAGCCTATACCGGCCAATCCTGTTTATTAAATAAATGATGCAGCAAATAAGGCACACAGCCCTTGTTTGCTGCATACTTTACTGGTTAATATTATCAATCGCCATTAACTAAATAATAAAAAAGCACAATTCGTGTTTTTTTTGTTATTTAGCTTGATTATGGTATTATGTTCATTAATCATTTTTGTTAAAACTAATTTATTATGTGCGGAATTGTAGGCTATATAGGTTATAGAGATGCTTATCCAATAATTATTAAAGGGTTACACCGGCTGGAATATCGCGGATATGACAGCGCGGGCATAGCCCTGTTAGATAAGGAACTGAAGGTTTATAAAAAGGCCGGAAAAGTTAGCGACCTTGAAAACTTTGTTAAAGATGTAAACCTAAAGGCAACTATTGGCATGGGACATACCCGCTGGGCAACCCACGGCGCGCCCAGCGACCGCAACTCGCACCCACATTCATCAGGCGACCGCAAACTGACCATTATCCACAACGGCATTATTGAAAATTACGGGGTTATTAAGGAAACTTTATTGGCAAAAGGTCACGTTTTTAAAAGCGATACCGATACGGAAGTATTAATTCACCTGGTTGAAGATATTGAGGCAGAGACAGCCGTAGGCCTTCGCGAAGCGGTGAGAATAGCGTTAAATAAAGTTATAGGCGCTTATGCTATTGTAATAATGAGCGCGGATGAGCCGGATTTGCTGATAGCTGCCCGCAAAGGGAGCCCGATGGTACTTGGGGTAGGCAAAGGCGAATACTTTATAGCATCGGATGCGACACCAATCGTCGAGTACACCAAAAATGTGATCTATTTAAACGATAACGAGATCGCCTATGTTGAACGGGAAGAACTACTGATAAAAAACATTGATAACACTATCCAAACACCTTATATACAGGAACTGGAGCTGAAGCTTGAAATGCTTGAAAAAGGCGGGTATGACCATTTTATGCTGAAGGAGATATATGAGCAGCCCCGGTCTATACGCGATTGTTTAAGGGGAAGGATATATCCGCAGGACGGTAAGGTTCAACTTGGAGGCATTAAGGAGTATGTTGAAAAGCTGAAAAATGTAGACCGCATCATCATTATTGCCTGCGGTACCTCATGGCATGCCGGGCTGGTTGGCGAGTATCTGATAGAGGAATATGCCCGTGTACCTGTAGAGGTTGAATATGCATCTGAATTTAGGTACCGCAACCCGATTATTACCGAAAAAGACCTGGTAATAGCCATTTCACAATCAGGCGAAACCGCCGATACAATGGCGGCTATTGAATTGGCTAAAGAAAAAGGCGCTACCATTTTTGGTATTTGTAATGTGGTTGGCGCTTCAATACCCCGCACAACCCATGCGGGCGTTTATACCCATGCCGGTCCCGAAATTGGGGTGGCATCCACCAAAGCTTTTACCGCGCAGGTTACAGTTTTAACCCTGCTGGCTTTTTATATAGCACAGCAGCGCGGTACCATTACGCAAAGCAAGCTGATAGAATATTTAACCGAACTGAATGAAATACCTGATCTGGTTGAACGCGCGTTAAAAACAAACGATCACGTTAAGGAAATTGCTGAAAAGATAAAGGATACTAATAACTGCCTGTTTTTAGGCCGGGGCAGTTCGTTCCCCGTTGCGCTTGAAGGGGCGTTAAAGCTGAAAGAAATCTCCTACATACATGCCGAAGGTTACCCTGCTGCCGAAATGAAGCACGGCCCGATAGCTTTAATAGATGAAGACATGCCGGTTGTTTTTATAGCCACCAAAAATTCATCTTACGAAAAAGTGATCAGTAACATACAAGAGGTAAAAGCCCGCAAAGGCCACGTAATAGCGATTGTTACCGAAGGCGATACAGAAGTTAAAAACATGGCCGATTATGTGATAGAGATACCACAAACCGGCGAAGCATTTGTGCCGCTGCTTGCGACTATCCCATTACAGTTATTAGCCTACCACATAGCCGTAATGCGCGGGTGTAATGTTGACCAGCCACGTAATTTGGCGAAGTCTGTTACAGTAGAATAAACGCGAAAAGATTTGACGACTTTTAAAAAGTTGTCAAATCTGATACGGGAAACCTCTAATCACTACGCCACCGGCATGTGCTTCATGGTTTCATTAAGGTCAAGTTCCAAACCTTTGGCTACAGCCATTCCCAGGCCAATATCAGCCCTGAACCAGTGACAAAGCTGGCGGTTGGTAATGATTTCCTTTTTAGGGCCATCAATCCCTTTCATTGAATTGGTTATATTCCTGATCAGGTCGTGCTTTTGGTTGTCATCCATTAAACGATACAGATCACCGGGTTGGGTATAGTGATCATTTTCACCTTCGGCATTACGGTCATACCAATCAGCTACCGAAGTACCTAAATCCCATGATGGTTCTTTATATGCGGCATCAGCTTCAATATCATCAAAACTATTCGGGAAATAATTTGGCCCCGAACCGTGGTTACCGTCTACACGCATTTGCCCGTCACGCTCATAATTGTTTACTGCAAACGGGCAACGGTTAACGGGTATCTGTTCATAATTTCCACCCAAACGATGACGATGTGCATCAGGGTATGATAACAAGCGGCCCTGTAACATCTTATCAGGCGAGTAGCCAATGCCATCCACAACATGTGCCGGGGCAAATGCAGATTGCTCTACGTGGGCGAAATAATTATCCGGGTTTTGGTTTAACTCTAAAACGCCTACATCAATCAGTGGGAAATCGCCGTGCGGCCAAACTTTGGTCAAATCGAAAGGGTTCCATTTATAGGTTTTGGCTTGTTCTTCGGTCATAACCTGTATTTTCATATCCCATTGCGGAAATTCGCCCTTGTCAATATGGGTCAACAGATCATGCTGCGCAAAATCAGGGTTATGGCCGCGCATGGCACCAGCTTCTTCATCGGTAAAGTTTTTTATTCCCTGTTTAGTTTTAAAATGAAATTTCACCCAATGCCTTTCATTTTTAGCATTGATCATGGAGAAGGTGTGGCTGCCAAAACCATCCATGTGACGATAGCCATAAGGTGTCCCCCTGTCCGACATCAGGATGGTTACCTGGTGCAGGCTTTCGGGGTTTAGCGACCAGAAATCCCACATCATAGTAGCGCTTTTGCAATTGGTGTAAGGGTCGCGCTTTTGGGTATGGATAAAATCGCTGAACTTTTTGGGGTCCTTAATAAAAAATACAGGGGTGTTATTGCCTACCAGGTCCCAGTTACCTTCTTCGGTATAAAACTTCATAGCAAATCCACGCGGATCACGTTCTGTATCGGCCGAGCCTTTTTCGCCGCCAACAGTCGAGAAGCGCAGGAATGTTTTGGTTTGCTTGCCAATAGTATTAAATAGCCGGGCTTTTGTATATTTTGAAATATCGTGTGTAACCGTAAAAGTGCCGTATGCGCCCGATCCTTTTGCATGTACTACACGCTCGGGGATGCGCTCGCGGTTAAAGTGCGCCATTTTTTCGTGCAGGATAAAATCCTGTAACAGTATAGGGCCCCTTGGGCCAACGGTCATTGAGTTTTCATGCTCGGCATACGGGATACCGGATGCGGTAGTCAGTTTCTTCTTCGGAGTTTCCATAAATGTTATGTTCAATCGATTCTTTTTCAAATCTCTGCAAAAGTATTCAATAGAAAAAATCAATAATTCTTATATTTGAATAGATTTTATCTATATATATTTGCTTAGCACGCCTGTTGTTTACTCACCCCGCCCGGTCCGCCAAAGGTGGCGGATGGGCGACCCTCTCTTCTGCTACGCGGGAAAGAGGGTTTAGGAAATTGCTTTTAATACATAATTTATATATGACCATTGTTCAGTTAGAATATATCGTTGCCCTTGATACCTACCGGAGTTTTGTAGCTGCTGCCGAAAAATGTTTTGTTACCCAACCCACTTTGAGTATGCAAATACAAAAACTGGAAGATACGCTTGGCGCTAAATTATTCGACCGAAGCAAGCAGCCCATAACCCCCACAGAAATCGGCGTGGCAGTTATTGCACAGGCAAGGGTGTTATTGGGCGAAAGTGAAAAGATAAGGGAAATTATAACCGACCGCCAAAAAGAATTGTCGGGTGAGTTACGCGTTGGCATCATCCCAACAATTTCGCCCTATATCCTGCCAAAAATATTGCACGGCTTTGTTGAAAAATACCCGCAGGTAAAGCTGATTGTTTGGGAGCAAACAACAGAAAATATCATCCAGCAATTAAAATTGGGTACGCTGGATTGCGGCATCCTGTCGACCCCGTTGCATGAGCCAAACCTGACGGAGATACCCGTGTTTTATGAAAACTTTGTGGCCTACACCTCCATAAACAGCAAACTGGCAAAAAAGAAAAGCATCAACCCTGAGGATATTGATATGGAAGAGATCTGGATACTTAACGAGGGCCATTGCATGCGCGAGCAAGTGCTAAACATTTGCCAGCGCCGCAAAACCACCCAGGGGTTTAAACATTTTGAATACAATACCGGCAGCGTAGAAACCTTAAAGCGCATGGTTGACCAAAATAACGGCGCGACAATTTTACCCGAGTTGGCGTTAACCGACCTGAACGAAATGCAAATGGACAGGGTACGCTATTTCAAATCGCCGGAACCGGCAAGAGAGGTAAGTATCGTCATTCAGCGCAACTTTTTAAAACGGCGGTTAATAGACGCACTCAAAGCCGAAATACTGGAATTTGTGCCTAAACGGATGAGGAGTAGGGGAAAAAAGGAGGTGATAGAGATATGATTAGTTTGTGATTGGCACAACGCAACGGGGAATTATCTGGTTTATTCTTAAAACACTACCTTTATGACAGGTCAATAAATCCTTACCTGAACATGGAAACATCATCGGATTTCCAGGTTTATGAATTTGATAGCATAGGTAAAGAAAACATCCGGAAACGGGTAAGGTTTAACCTGGTCGATGAGCCGGAGCATATTTATAACCTTGCCTTATGCACTGTCCTGCCTGACGGAAACGAAGACTGCCAAACAGCCTCCCGTAACGGCGATATGGATAGGGTACTTGAAACTACAGTTCATATCGCCCTCATTTATATCAACCGTTTCCCGGATAGAAAAGTATTTTTCACGGGCAGTAATGCGGTACATTCAAGAAAATATCAAATTGGTATAGCACGGTATTTAGAAATTGCAATGAAGGATTTTTATATCGAAGGCTTAATTATAAACAATCTGAATGAAATGATCTTAAGAGAGCCTTTTCAAAATGGAAAGAATTACACCGGTTTTATATTTACCCGTAAAAAATAATTACTTTTTGTTACGGTAGTTAGAAAACATTTGTTTTGCAGACACCGCCTTAGCATTAAGCTTTTCCGATGAAGCGGCCTTATCCAGTTCGGGGTTTACTGTTAATACAATCAAATTAGTTTCGGTGAAAGTTTTTGAAATTGCCCGTTTCCCCGATGCTTTTGATAAACCCATCTTTTTATCTGCTATATACAAAGATGCTTAAAACTTACTAATCCGGAAACTTCGGAAATTTTCTATGACGCAACGGCCTCATATTCCCTCAAACTCTCATCCTTGGTTATCGGCCCCATAAAAAACCAAATTACGATCAACCCTAAAGCCGCGATAATACCATACATCAAAAACAGGTAATTATAACCTATAGCATGGTTGCTGTTTCCGCTAAACGCGGTTAAGGTAATGCCCGATAATGCCTGGAACAGCGCCCCGCCCAAACCGGTGCCAATACAACCTAATCCCCAAACGGATGCAGCCGAGGTTTTTGGCACTACATCTGCCGGGCAGGCCAGCGAGTTTGACGTATAGGAGCAATAGCCAAATCCAGCTATCCCAAACAATATAAGGGCTGATAAAGGTGTTGTGACCAAAAATGGCGCGGCCAGCAACGGCGCGCTCATTAAACCTGCCGATAGGCATATAGATAGCTTACGTGCTTTATGCACCGCCAAACCTTTTTTGATAGTAAACTGGGTAAAATAGCCACCCGCTATATTCCCTATATCGGCTATAATAAAAGGCACGGTAGCTAACAACCCTATTTGTTTCAGATTGAGGTGATGGACATCAACCAGGTAGCGGCCCATCCAAAAGGTCATGAAATACCAAACGGGGTCTAAAAAGAATTTGCCGATCATGAATGTGATGACATACCGGGTTTTTAGCAACTTTTTTGCGGGTACGGGTTTAACTTTAATTTCGTTAACAGTTTGCTCGGGTGTATAATAAATAAACCAGAACGCGATGAGCCATATATAGCCTAAAGCCGCCAAAATGATAAATGTGGCCTGCCAGCTATAGTTTAATGCCAAATAGGCAACCACCGGCGGAACAATGATCGATCCGAAGGCTGCGCCACTGTTAAATATGCCGGATGCCGTTGACCGCTCATGCTGCGGAAACCATTCGGCGGTCAACTTTAACCCGGCAGGCCAGTTACCGGCTTCGCCAATACCTAAAAAGAAGCGGACGATACCAAACTGGAGCGGTGTTGTTACAAACGCGTGAAAAAGTCCGGCGGTGGTCCAGAATGCCATGCACAGGGCATAGCCGATGCGTGTACCCAGCCTATCCAATACAAACCCTGAAAAGGCATTTGATATCATATAGGCAATTAAAAATGCAGTACCGATATAACCCAAAGCTGCATTTGATATCAGCTTTCTTAACGTCCCCTCTGCGCTTAAATAAGTAAAGGATAACCTATGGATATAATTTAAAACCGTAGCCAGAAATGCCATCCCGATCATTACCCAGCGCATGTTGGATGGTTTGGTTGGTGTGTGAGTGGTTTGCATTTTGGGTTGTGTAGGTTATATAGTTGTTGGTGTGTTATAAATATTTTTAGTGTGGCCCGTTCATAATGTAAAGAATTAAACCCCATCGGGGTTAAATGTCTATAGGAAAAACATCAAATCGTTAATTCGGTGCCGTAGGTACCTAACTTAGGTTGCGTACCTACGGCACGCTAAATCTTCTATTTCTATTTTTCTATAGATATTTTGCTCCTAACGGAGCATTTATGTGCTCTTAGGTTATACTGTTTTTCTTGCAGGGGGACAATTTTCGGTCATGTTAAAGCGCCTTTATCACAATCAACTTTTCTTCTTCGCCTGCTATCTTCAACCTGTTTTGCAGCGCCCGCCCCATTCCTTCCCACTCAACAGACATCATATCATTTTCCTGTAACTGTATTTTATTCCCAAAGCTAAAAGCGTCCGCGCCAAAATAATGCACATGTGCCTGTAACGGCACCCGGTGACCGGCATATTTAAAATGGTGGTATTCTAAATTGGCCAGGTTATGCGCCATATTGGCTTCGCCGCTTTTTATCGCGGATTGCCAAATTACTTCATCATTCCGCGTAATACTTACCTGCCCGGTAAATCCTGCAAAATCAGCATCAATAATCAGTTCCGGGCCAATAGCGCATTGCCTTAATTTTGATGGGGCGAGGTAGAGGTAATTCATTTTTTCCATTACATGGTCTGAAAATTCATTACCTGTAGTAAAGCCAACCCGGTAGGGATTGCCATTTTTATCTATCACATACAAACCTGCAATTTCCGGTTCCTCTCCACCGTCCTTAGCGTAGGGCGGTACTTCCAAAGTTTCGCCGTGCGCTTTTAACATCGTACCGTTGCCTTTGTAAAACCATTCAGGTTGCACGCCTATTTCACCAATGGCTGGACTGCCGCCGTCTAATCCCCATTGATACATTTGCATACTATCGGTAGGCTTTTCATCTGCCGACTGGTGCATCATTTGCCGGTTAAGCGCGCTATTTTTATGGGTAAGGCCCGTGCCCGATACCATACAGCATAATGGGTTTTCCGGTTGATCAAATGATGGCAGCAGTTTCCAATCGCTTTTACCTTCATAAATTGTGGAATAGTCTAATACATCGTTTGATAAATGGCTATGAATAATTTCCTTAATCGTTTTACCCGATTCAACAGCGGTTAATGCCAATTGGTAAACAGATTGAAAATCTTTAATAAGTACCAGGTCCGGCTCCCGCACAAGAGCGATACATCTATTCGTTGAATGAACTAATTGTACTAAACGAGTGGTCTCCATTTCCATAATTACTGTGCTATCCAGCCACCATCAATTGAAATACATGAACCAGTTACAAAACTTGATGCCGGGCTTGAAAGATAAAGAGCCAAGCCGCCGATTTCCTGCGGATCGCCCCAGCGGCCAATAGGTATTTTTGCCATAAAGGCCTGGTATTTTTCGGGGTCGTTTAACAACGGCAGGTTAAGTTCGGTAGCAAACGGACCGGGCATCATAGCGTTTACATTGATACCATCTTTGGCCAATTCCATAGCCAATGCGCGGGTTAACTGCAAGATAGCACCTTTGCTGGTAGCATAGGGTGTTCGCTCGGCCATAGCCGTAACCGACAGCATCGAACCCATGTTGATAATTCGGCCGTAACCATGCTTTTTCATGCCGGGGATAACCGCCTTTGCAGCTAACCAGGCACCGGTTACATTTACCTGTTGCACATAATTAAAATCCTCCATCGAAATATCTTCAATTTTGCCACGCAGGTTAATGCCTGCGGAATTGATAAGGATGTCTATTTTGCCAAAATGATCAATAGTTCCGGCTACCGCATGGTGTATACTGGTTTCGGAAGTAACATCACATGAGTAGCTGATACATTGCGCCCCATATTCCGTTTGTAATTGCTCCTGTGCCTCCACATTTATTTTCACATCCCTTGAAGCGATGGAGATACTGGCACCGGCCTCTGCAAGGGCACCGGCCATAGCAAGACCAAGTCCACGATTGCCGCCAACGATCAGGGCAGTTTTACCGGTAAGGTCAAATTGTTTTAATACGCTGTGTTTCACTATTTAATTATATTAAAGTGTTCTAAACCTTCGGTTTTTAAGGTAAGGCCCATGCCGGGTTTGTTATCATCTAATTGTAGCCTGCCGTTTTCGGCAATTGCCTCTCCGTCGAAGATGTACCAGAACATTTCATTGCCTACCTCAATCTCGGTTTGCGGGAAATACTCGGCCATTGGCGAGGCAAATGAACTCATTACCACATGCAGGTTATGCATTTGCCCGCCATGCGGTATAATTTCAACCCCATGCAGTTGCGCCATGGTACATATCTTTTGCGCTTCGGTAAAGCCGCCCACCCGGTTGGTGTCAAACTGAAAAATATCCAGCGCATCCGCTTTAAGCAGGTCATAAAACCCAAAACGGGTGTATTCATGCTCTCCGCCTGAAAGGGGTATATCCGTGTACTGCTTTAATTTGGCAAAGTTGTGTATCTCATCCGGCAATAATAACTCTTCAACCCAGCGCAGGTTATAAGGCTCCAGCTCTTTTAGCAGTTGCCGGGCGTAGGCAAAATTAAAGCCCATGTAGGCTTCCAGCATAATATCGACATCGTCGCCAACCGCATCCCGCACTACTTTAACCATTTCCACATTCTTGCGCATCCCGGCCATTCCTTCCGTAAGCGGGTAGCCGCAACGCAATTTCATCCCGGTAAAGCCTTCCGATTTATAATGTATCGCTTCCTGTTGCAGGCTGTCCAGATCTCGGGTATACAAACGGCTATAATAAGTAGGAATGTATTCTTTCGTCCGCCCGCCAAGCAACATAAATACAGGTTGCTTTAAGGCCTGTCCTTTAATATCCCATAATGCAATATCAAGGGCGCTGATGGCGGCAATTACCGATCCTTTACGACCGTAAGCCACCGATGAGCGGTACATTTTTTCGTACAGGTATTCGGTGTTCATTGGGTTTTCGCCAATAAGCAATGATTTTAGTTTCGAGTCGATAATGAGTTTGGTTACATCGGGACTTAATCCAGCATTGCCGTAGCCAACATAACCATCATCGGTAGTAATCTCCACCACCAACCAGCTAAAAAAACGATAAGGTGCCTGCGAATCTTCCTGGAATGGTAATAAGCTTACCGGGGTAGCAAATATGGTATCGGTTGTTTTTACCGGGCCTTTCCACTGGTAAAGTTTGGTGGTAACGGATTGAATTTTCATTGATGGTTAATAAGTGTTGCTATTACACACAAACATAAACAAAACGCAGGTATTTAGCCACCTCTAAATCTCCCCCGGTAGGAGAGACTTTAAATTATTTTATTTGTTAACTAACGGTTACATTATTGAAAATCAAAAAGCATTAAAAATATTATACTCCAGCCGTACCAAATACGTGTTATTGCTATTGCGTATCATGCTGTTGTATAACGGTGCCCTATAAGAGAGATCAACCCTGAAAACGCTGTTAAATATAAACTGCACTGCCGGGGCCGCATCAAGATAACTTTGGTTATAGCCGGGGTTGGTTTTACCTAATAGCTCAAAGTACAGGTTAACATTTACCTGGTTATAATTTGTATAGGTTTTAGGTAACAGCAAGTAACCTGCGGATAGGGTATAAGCAACAGCGTTATCGGCATTAGTTACCGGTAAATGATAATCCCCGTTATCAAACGCACGTAAATAACTCGCTGATCCGGATAGGGCCAGCTTGTGCATCAGTTTGGTAAATACTACACCGGTTTGAAAGCCCGAATTATCCCCTTCTAACGAAATTTCCTGGTTGGGTAGCGGATTATTAATACTTGATATTTTTCCAAAAAAAGCGCCACGAAAATGGCTTTGAACCGAATCTACGGATAAAAAGCGGTATTTGGCATACACGCTCCCGCCCTCAAAATGCTGCTGGCTTTGGTAATAATCTGATTGGTACAAACTGCCATGCACCATCCAGTCTTTACTGACACCATACATAATTTCGAGGGTTGTTCTGTCTTTGTATACCGGGTTAAAATCGCCCTGGTTTTCCAAACGGACACCTAATGAATGGGTTGCCATATTACTGGCCGGTTCGGTATTTACATACAACTCCTGCGAAAACGCAGGAAAGGCAAGCGCTATTAAAGCGCCTGCCAATAATATAATTTTCATGTTAGTGAATATTATATTGCCAAATGATAAATGCGTCCTGGTTTGCCGCCGGAATTATCAGGGGTTGCGCTGCTATATTTTTTAGTTACTGCTGCGGGTGCAAACCCTTTATCAACTACCGTTAAAGCAACAGTGCCGTTTATAGCGGCACTGGTTCCGTTCATTAAACGGTAGGTATCGCCTGCATAGTTAAAGTAGCTGTTGGTTAACTTAACATTATCGAAGTTGAAAGTAACTTTCAGGTTGTTTACAAAAAAACCTGCGCTTTGTACCTTTTTGCTGATCAAGTCTAAGTTTACCGGCATATCCTTTTTAAAGGTAATCACAAAAACATTGCGGTTCAGATCGGGCTTAATATCACCTATAAAGTTAAGCGTGTTTAATGCTTTTTCGGTAGCTTTAGCACACATGGAACAGGTTAGGCCGCTAACCTGTAATTCGGCTTTTGTAAATTGGGCGTGAGCTATATTAATGGAGATTGCCAGTACGGCAATAAATATTTTAAGAGTTTTCATTGAGATAAAAATTAATCGTAAAAAAATAAACCTGCGGAAAATTACCGCATTAAAAAATAAACGATCAATAAATATCAAATAAGAAAGGAGCAGTTTTTTATAAAAACAGGCACATCGCCTGGAGGATGATTTGGCGGTGCCCTGCTTAAAAGTTTTCCGGGTAAAGGTTGCTGAGCGGTGAAAAAATGAACTCCGAATGATACCGGCGGCGAATCAACAACAAGCGTTTTCGAAACAAACTTTACCGAAGCGCCTTGATGTGCGTCTTTTATCCTTACTTCAAGCTGCTTGTCGTTGCAGCACTTCATTTTCCTTTCAGCCTTAACACAGCTTTTTGCAGGAGAATTTATTTGGATAGAGGTTAACAGGTGCCCGCAATAATGCATATTGAACACCAATCCGCATGCGGTAACCGCATACAGTAATGTCAATAAAAGCGTGCCTATCCTCTTTATCATTATACAAACTTAGGGTTAAATAATGGGAATGCAAATAATGTGGATGTCATTTTGGATGTCAGATTTGACAACTTTTTTAAAGTCGTCAAATCTTTTTGGGCGTTACTCCTGCGCGTTTTTAGCCTGCTTTTTCATTTTTTCATTGGCGCTGATGACAATTTCAACACGGCGGTTTTGGGTGCGGCCTTCGGCGGTAGTATTATCTGCTATCGGTTCGGTAGCGCCTTTGCCTTGTACGGTTAAGCGACCGGGTTCTATATTGGCAGCCGCGATATAATTTTTCACAGCGTCGGCCCTTTTTACAGAAAGATCAAGATTATGCTGCTCTACTCCCGAATTATCGGTATGGCCAACAATTAAAACATTGGTGTCGGGGTTTTTTTGTAAAGAAACGGCCAGGTTTTGCAGATTGGTTTGCGCCTCTGGCTTCAAATCGGCCTTATCTGTATCAAATAGTATACCCGAATCAAATTTTATCACAATACTTTCGCCCTGCCGGGTAACCGTCGCACCGGGAATAGTTTGCTTAAGCTCGGCCGCCTGTTTGTCCATGCTTTTGCCAATAAACGCACCCGCAGTGCCGCCAACCGCACCGCCGATTATAGCGCCCAACGCGGTATTACCGGCGCTTTTCCCTATAAATCCACCTATCACACTGCCGGCACCTGCACCTATTGCCGCGCCTTTTTCGGTTTTGGTTAAAGAACTGCAACCCGTATTTAAAATACAGGTAATCGCGATAACAGATCCGAATATTTTAAGTTTAGAAGGTTTCATTTGTTGATAATAGGATGTAATTGCAAATGGGATGCCAATGTCGGTTTAGCCCCCTCTAAATCCTCCCCGGTAGGGCAATGTCATTAAGTTAAGGGTTTATAACCCCATCGGGGTTAAATGTTGGTAAAAAAAAATATTAAATTGCTGATCCGGTGCCGTAGGTACCGAACTTAGGTTGCGCACCTACGGCGCGCTAAATTCTTTATTCTTTTTTTTCTACCGACATTTTGCTCCTAAAGGAGCATCCAATATTTCTTAACTTAATGACATTGCCCGGTAGGGAGGACTTTTTTGATTTTCTTTTAGTAAAAGTAGTTCTCGTAAATAATGATAAATTAAAGTCTCCCCTACCGGGGGAGATTTAGAGGGGGCTTTAGGCGAATCACCCGCCAAACAACCTCTGCGCTCAACAAAGCTACAATAGCAAATATAGCAGGCTTAATGGTTTGAGGCGTTGATGATATAGCGCCCGCCAGCGCGATAAAATAAACACTTGCCGGAAGTAATATCATCAGGCAAAGGCCTGTAATATTAAATGGTATTTTAAACGGGCGATGTGTATTGGGTTCGCTTAATCGTAATTTAATAAGGGCGATATACTCTAATGCCAGGCCCGCGCCATAAACGGTAACATCAATGATGAGCAGGTCGGCGAAAGTCCATAATATCATCAGGCTGACAACTATGGAGCAGATAATGATAGATACATACGGCGTTTGAAACCGGGGATGCAGCTTATTCAGTTTTGCAGGCAACAGCGCGTCATCCGACATTACCTGCGGCACCCGCGATACAGATAATAGCACAGCCGCATATATCCCCAGCGTACTTGCCATGCCGCCTAAAGCTATTAATGCGCCGAGCCAATGGCCGCCAATTAAGGTGCCTAATGCCGGGAAACCTTTATCGGTTAAAACAGATGGGGCTATTCCTGAAAGCTGCGCCACCCATATCGCCAAAACATAAATTACAATAACCAACGCAAATGCGCTGAATATAGAAATGAGATAGGAGCGTACCGGCTTTTCAACTTCTTCGGCATAGGTGGTGGTATTGTCCCAGCCCAGGCAGTTCCACATTACCGTATATAATGCCATGCCCAATGACGGGAACGGTATGCCGCTTATTGATGGTGACGCAACTGTAAGCCCGCCAGTATGATGATAAAAAGCCAGGCCGAACAATACGATAAACGGCGCAATAACAGCCGCGCTTAAAAACAATGAAACCCGGCCCACCGGCACTATCCCCAATATATTTAACCCGGCCGATGACCATATAATGATCAAGCAAATGGGCACTTTATATACCGCCAGGTCAGGGAAGAAAAACGAAGCGTATTGCACGAACAACACCGGGTAAATAGCCAGATCGACAAAGGTATAGAGCCAGGTCCACCAACCCTCATAAAAACCCCATTTGATACCGAGGGCATATTTTACCCATTTATAATAGCCGCCTGTTATGGGCATCATGGCGTTTAATTCCAATACCGTAAATATGGCGGGCACATCCCATAAAAGCGGGGTGATGAGCAATACCATTAACGCGCCATGCTCGCCTGCATAAGTTAACAGCGGCTCCAAACCGTACGGCCCGCCAGAAACCGTAAAAAATACAATAGCGATCAATTGTACCGGGCGGATCTTTTTTAAATAAGCTGGCGATGGCATAGGTTATAAAAATATCGTTTATCGGGGAATAATTGGTTAAAAGATTATATTTGATAGGTAGAGATGAAATAAGGTTAGAGATTTATACAGAGTTAACACAATAATTATGGTCACTAAAAATGTAATTTATACACTCCGTAAAGGCGTAACAACTCAAAAATTAAAAGGCAAGAACATAAACCAATCTTTTGAAAATTTATCTTCTTTTCTTAATAATTGTACAAATACAACCCCCGACAAAACTTTCAGCAGCGGTTTAACAGCATATTCAGCTTACAATAACGATGATGACCCAGCAATCGCAAAGAAAATTGTTCTTAATATTGAAAAGTTATTTGGTAAAGGCACAACGGAGCCGATTTCTTATGCTTATCCCAGCTGGAAAGCAAGTAGTCAAACTAAAACCGAATGGAATATCGACGCTGAAAATTTAAAAAAGGCGCTTGATTATTTAATAAATGGCCAGCCATGGCCCAAGTATACTTTTGGTCCCGTCGAACTACTTTTAAGCTATGATTTTAAATTTATTGACCCCTCAACAAAAGAAATATTACCGAATCAACAGAATGATTCTACTATAACGGTTTGGTTGTCACGTTCACGTACTTGTAGCCCCACATTTTACTTCCCTTTTCAGGAAGCAAATAATTATTTTGATGAATATGTAGATAAAATAGAGGCTTATTTGCCTTTTAAGTTTGAACGTAAACATTTACGAATTGTAACGGAAAATAAAGATAAGGGTACATTTATTTTTAGGAAACTCTAAGATCGTTCCTATTTTTCCGTGTACTCAATTTGTATTCCCACACTTTCCGCAGTTTGTGTCCTCACAAACTGCAAACAGGTAGTTGTTTGTGAGGACACAAACAATGGAATAAGGAGATTATGCTTCCACCCTCCCCGCAATCTCCCCCAACAACTCCACCGCTTCATCAATCGTTTGCACGCCCTCAATACTTAACCGCAAGGTGTTTTTAACTTCCTTTAAATTAGTACGGCGAGGATTTGCTTGTAAAAAGGTAAGCACGTTTTTAAACTGGTCCGTTTCGAAATAAGCGGATTGCTGGTTGGCGATGAAGTAACCGCGCAGTATGCCTTTTTTTAGCGATATTTTTTCAAAGCCAATGGTTTTTCCCAGCCATTGCAGGCGCATGGTATTGAGCAGGTCGGCAACTTGTGGCGGTATGGGGCCAAAACGGTCATGCAGTTGTTGTTGGAATGCGCTTAATTCGGTTTCGTTTTCCAGTTTGGAAAGTTCGGCATACAGGTTATACCGTTCTGATAAACTGGTTACATATTCGTTGGGTATCAGTATTTCCAGGTCGGTATCAATTTGGGTAAAGCTGATGTACGGGCGCGGCTTGTCATCAGGGAATACGCCTTTAAATTCGTCTTCTTTTAGTTCCTGTATGGCTTCGTCCAGTATTTTATGATACATTTCAAAACCTATTTCTGCAATAAACCCGCTTTGCTCGGCGCCTAACAGGTTTCCGCTGCCGCGGATGTCCAAATCGCGCATGGCTACGTTAAAGCCACTTCCGAGGTCGGAAAACTCTTCAATCGCGCTTAAGCGTTTACGGGCTTCGTTGGTCAGCGTAGACAATGGCGGACTTAACAAATAGCAATACGCCTTTTTATTGCTGCGGCCTACACGGCCGCGCATCTGGTGCAGGTCGCTAAGGCCAAACATATGGGCATGGTTAATGATGATGGTGTTGGCATTAGGAATATCCAGTCCGGCCTCAATAATAGTAGTGGCTACCAGCACATCATATTCATTATTCACAAATTTCAGCATCACATCTTCCAGCGCGTCGCCTTCTAACTGGCCGTGGGCTATGCCAATGCGGGCTTTTGGCACCAGTTTATGTATCATGCCGCCCAACTGCGGCAAGTCATTCACCCGGTTATGGATAAAAAACACCTGCCCGCCACGGTCAATTTCAAACTCAACAGCATTTTTTATCAGTGTATCATTAAAAACGTGCAATTCGGTAACCACCGGTTGCCGGTTTGGCGGCGGGGTTGATATAATGGAAAGGTCCCGTGCGCCCATTAACGAGAAATGGAGCGTACGAGGTATCGGCGTGGCTGTCAGCGTCAGCGTATCCACATTGGCGCGCATTTGTTTCAGCTTCTCCTTGGTAGATACTCCAAACTTTTGCTCCTCATCAATGATCATCAGGCCGAGGTCTTTAAACTTCACATCCTTGCTTACCAGGCGGTGTGTGCCAATGATGATGTCAACCTTGCCGTCTTTCAGTTTTTCTAAAGTTTCTTTGATCTGCCTGCTTGATTTGAAGCGGTTAACATAATCAATATTGCAGGGGAAGCCTTTCAGGCGGTCGGAAAACGTTTTATAATGCTGGGCGGCTAAGATGGTAGTCGGTACTAAAATAGCCACCTGCTTGCTGTCGGCAACGGCTTTAAACGCGGCGCGGATGGCTACTTCAGTTTTGCCAAAACCCACATCGCCGCATATCAGCCTGTCCATCGGGTGCGGCGACTCCATATCTTTTTTAAAATCGCTGGTAGCCTTTTCCTGGTCGGGCGTATCTTCGTAAATAAAGGATGCCTCCAGTTCAGTTTGCAAATAACTATCCGGCGAAAAAGACATACCATCCTGCGCCTTGCGCACGGCGTAAAGTTTGATCAGGTCGCGGGCAATGTCTTTAACTTTTTTTTTTGTGGTACGCTTTAACTTTTCCCAGGTATCGGTGCCCAATTTATTCATCCTGGGCACCGCGCCCTCCTTGCCGCTATATTTGGAGATACGGTTTAGCGAGTTGATATTTACATACAGCAGGTCGTTATCAGCATAAACCAGGCGGATCATTTCCTGCATTTTGCCCGTTACTTCTACCTTTTCCAACCCTGCATATTTGCCAATGCCGTGGTCAATATGCGTTACATAATCGCCTGGCTTTAATTCGCGCAGTTCTTTTAGCGTAATAGCCTGCGACCTCTGGTAACCTTTTTTAAGCTTGTATTTATAATACCTATCAAATATCTGGTGATCGGTATAGCAGGCCAGCTTTTGTTCACGGTCGATAAACCCCTCGCGGATAGAAATGCTTATTGGCGTAAACTTCGCGTTTTTATCCAAATCTTCTAAAATGGCATAAAGCCGCTCTACCTGCCGCGCCGAATCTGTGAGGATATAGTTTTCGACCTTTTCGGCTTCGTTTTGTTTAAAATTATGTATAAGCAGGCTAAAATCTTTATTGAACGATGGCTGCGGGCGCATATCAAAATTGATAGTAGTATCCGGGTTGTAAAAAAACTGCTTGCCAAATTCAATAACCGGGAAATCATGTAGCTGGTCGGCAATTAGCTTTTCATCTGTAAAACCAAATTTAGGATCTATCCAATCGGGGTTTTGGTTCTTTTCATCTGCGGATAAAGCCTTCCATAATTCGGTCGCTTTTTTAAAGCCGGTTTTAATGATATCAAAAGTAAACTGAACGTCCTTTATCCAAATTTGCGTACCCGCGTCCACATACTCCAACAACGAAATATTGCTCTCCGTTAAAAATTTCGATTGCACATTTGGCACAATGGTAATGCTTTTCACCTGCTCGACAGATAGCTGGCTTTCTATTTCAAACGTGCGGATAGATTCGATCATATCGCCCCAAAACTCAACGCGGTATGGCAACTCGTGCGAAAAGGAAAAAATGTCAACTATGCCACCCCGTACAGAAAATTGGCCGGGCTCGTAAACGAAGTCTACCCGGTCAAAATCATACTCCACCAAAAATTCGGTTATAAAATCAATGCTGAGTTTATTGGTTACCGAGATTTCGAGGGTGTTTTTTTCGAGCGATTCCCTGTCTATCACTTTTTCGGCCAAAGCTTCCGGGTAGGTAACTATCAACTGTCCAAATTCTGATGAATGATTTAACTCATTCAAAACTTCGGCGCGGGCCAAAACATTGCTGCTGTCGGGCTGGGTAAATTCAAAGGGCTTGCGGTAGGACGAGGGGAAAAGCAATACTTCCTTGCCTGTAAGGTTTTCAAGGTCAGCCTGGAAATAACCGGCTTCTTCGCGTTCGGGCAGCACAAATATCATGTGCCGGTGCTGCAAAAAATACAATGCTACCGCCATAGCCGAATCACCCGATCCGACCAAACCACGAAGCTGTATCCTTGGATTTTTGGAAGCGTTTAAGGCAGTCGCCAGCGCTTTTATCCGTTCATCAGCTTTATATCTTTCTAAAATATCACGGATGTTCAAACTGCTGCAAATATAGATATTTTTCGCCTCACCCCCAACCCCCCTGCAACCGCGTGCGGGTAGCGTAAGGAGAGATGAGCGCTTTTAAAACCTGTCGGCGGTTTTACCCTATCCTTCTCCTTCCCTGAAAAATAGGCAAAGGCATCGCACAAGGCCCCAAAGCCCCGTTTTGTCATTATAGAGGATCAAAGCCATTGATAACGCAACGGCCGCCCCGAATTAACAGTGACAACTATAATTATGCTAAATAACCAAAACAATATGCAGGTATATTTACTTTTTATGATGAACTTTATATAGCACAACAAACTAATTTAACCTAATTACTATAAAAATGAAAAATGCATTAATTTTCGGTATCATAATTGGCATATTAAGCGCAGCGTGGCTGTTTTTATTCCGTTCATTTGGCTATAGTGGTCTTGATGACAAGGCTGCCAACATCGAGTATGTTTCTATCCTTATTCCGTTAGTCGGCTTATATTTCGGTATACGCAGCTACCGCGCAACAGATTGTGACGGGAAAATGGGCTTTTTAGAAGCGCTTATACAAAGCTTTAAGATATTATTGGTTGGCGGCGTTTTATCTATTTTCGTGTTTATCCTTTATATTAACTACGTAACCCCGGGCAATATTTTAAGAGATTTTTCAGGCCGTATGTTTGGCGCTTTATTAGTTGGGGTGATATTTGCGTTTGGTGTATCTTTGCTATTGACAACCAAGTCGAATAAAGTTGATTAAGCAGTTTTTTAGAAAACATTTCGAGCTTTTGTTTTGGGTATCGGCATTAATTGCCTTAGTCATTACAGATCCGTCAACAGCCGGGCAATATTCTTTATGCCCTTTAAAGCTGATGGGCATTACCTGGTGCCCCGGTTGCGGTTTAGGCCATTCTATATCCTGGCTGCTGCATGGCAATATCAAAAATTCGTGGCATGCGCATTGGTTCGGGGTGCCCGCGCTGGGGATTATTTTGTATAGGATATATGAGTTGGGGAGGGCCGCAGTAAGCCGTCCTATAGCCCCCTCTAAACGGCGCAGCCTCATTCACACCCATTAAAAACAAACAATAGTGAATAATCTCCCCCGGTAGGGGAGACTTTAAATTCCGTATAAGAATGGAATTAACGTTACTAACCGAGATCAAAAAGTCTCCCCTACCGGGGGAGATTTAGAGGGGGCTTCACCGCCAAAATCTCTATCCTTACCGATTTCTTTAAAGCATTGACCCATTTTGCATTGTGTGATTTTTAATTCTATATTAGTTTTGGTTATTATTTAAAACAAATCACTTTAAAAAACTACAATTATGGATATGTACCAAAACCCTTATATGCCCTTTACCGACACCACACCTGAAGAATGGGGCTTTTTACAGCAGGCAACAGCCGATCTGAATGAAAATCAGAAGAAATACTTTTATATGGTTTATTCCAGTAAAAGAAAGAAATCGCAGGACTTGCTGATATTGACCATCCTTGGATTTTTTGGCTTTGCCGGTATTCAGCGGTTTGCGGTAGGCGAAATAGGTATGGGTATTTTATACTTTTTTACCGGTGGCCTTTGTGTTATCGGTACCATTGTTGACCTTGTTAACAATAAAAACCTGGCTAATGATTATAACCGCAAAATGGCTTACGAAAGCTTCCAGATGGCGAAGTTTAGCGCTCAATAAAACAACGTAGGGCAGCCTGCCCGATTTATATATGTTAATGAAAGGACACCTTCAAATTGTCAGGGTGTCTTTTCGTATATAAGATCATTTCCATAGATCAGCCGTTTTTATACAGATTGAATTCGTGTAATTCGTAAAAATTCGTGTAATTCGTGTAGATTATGAAATTATCCCACCTCACCGCATATCTCGAAAGCCTTGCCCCGCTGGCCTACCAGGAAGATTATGATAATGCCGGCCTTATTGTTGGCAACCCCGACCAGGAAATTTACCAGGCATTAATATCATTGGATTGTACAGAGGCTATAGTTGATGAGGCTATTACCACCAATTGCCAGGTCATCATATCACATCACCCCATTGTTTTTAAGGGATTAAAAAGGTTTAACGGCAAAACTTATGTTGAGCGGGTGGTTGAAAAGGCAATACGTAATAATATTGCCATCTACGCAATCCATACCAATTTAGATAATATAATGGCGGGCGTTAACGCCCGTATTTGCGAAACATTAGGTTTGGAAAATTGCCGGATATTGGCACCCAAACAGCATATACTTAAAAAACTGGTTACTTTTGTCCCCAATAGTCACGCTGAACAGGTGAGGAATGCCCTATTCAATGCAGGCGCTGGCAACATTGGTAATTACAGCGAAACCAGCTTTAATGCCGAAGGTTCAGGAACATTTAAGGGTAATGAAGATTCAAACCCTTATGTTGGCGAACCCGGCATACGTCACACCGAAAGTGAAGTGCGGATTGAAACCATTTACCCGGTAAATTTAGAAAGCAAGGTAATTATGGCGCTGGTTCTGGCGCATCCCTATGAGGAAGTGGCGTATGATCTGTACGATCTGACCAACCAAAACAACCAGGTTGGCGCAGGCATGATAGGCGAACTGGAAGAGCCGATAGACGAAGACTCCTTTTTATTTGACGTAAAAGAAAAAATGCGCGCCAAAGTAATACGCCATACAGAATTTACCGGCAAACCCGTTAAAAAGGTAGCCGTTTGCGGTGGCGCGGGCGGATTTTTACTAAAACATGCCATAGCAGCGGGTGCCGACATGTTTATCACTGCCGACTATAAATACCACGAGTTTTTTGATGCCGAAGGCAAAATTGTAATTGCCGATATAGGTCATTTTGAAAGCGAGCAATTTACGCAGCAGTTGCTGTATGATATGATCCATAAAAAGTTCGCCGCGCTTTCATTGCGGCTGACAGAGATCAATACTAACCCGGTGAGGTATTTTATTTAAATCGTTTAAAGCCCAAGCGGTGGATGTCATGCTGAGGCACTCGAAGCATTAGCGTAAAGGCCTTTGCACACATGCTTCGAGTGCCTCAGCATGACATCCTTTTAATACCTGCATATTGAAAACCACCATTTTACAAATCCATTATAAAAAAATCTAAAAAAGTTGTATCTTTGCCATCCGTTTAACAGAAATTAATACAAACCCCGTCAAATATTATATTTAATGGAACAAACCGTAGAACAAAAGCTTAAAGCTTTATACGAACTACAAACAATCCACACCAAGATTGATAAAATTCGCCAGGTTAGAGGTGAGTTACCTATGGAAGTTGCTGATCTGGAAGATGATGTAGCCGGCCTTGAAACACGTATTCAGAAGATTAAGGCTGAACTGGATGATTTGGAGGATGATATTGTTACCCGCAAAAACCTGATAAGGGACGCGCAGGCTAACACCAAAAAATACGAAACCCAGCTTAACGAAGTAAAAAACAACCGCGAGTATGACGCGATCTCGAAAGAGATCGAGATACAGGGGCTGGATATACAGGTAAGTGAAAAGAAGATAAGGGAATATGGCTTTGAAATAGCTACCAAGACCCAGGTGTATGAAAAAGCGCTTGAAGACCTGGAAGCCCGTAAAAACGACCTTGATGCCAAGAAAGCCGAGTTAGGTACCATTACCGCCGAAACCGAAAAGGAAGAAAGCGAATTAACTGCCGAAGCTGATAAAGCTACAAAAGGCATTGAAGAGCGCCTTTTGGTAGCTTATACCCGCCTGCGTCAAAATGCTAAGAACGGCCTGGCTGTTGTTACCATTCAGCGCGATTCATGTTCAGGGTGCTTTAACCAGATTCCGCCACAGCGCCAGTCTGACATACGCCAGCGTAAAAAAATAATCGTTTGCGAGCATTGCGGACGTATATTGGTTGATGAGCAAATGGCTATGGAAACCGAAACAGTAGCCTAATTGCAAACATATTTTATATTTTAAAAAGCGCCCGAAAGGCGCTTTTTTTGTATCCTCGCGTTGTCATTGCGAAACAAGGGCCGTGCACTGGGCATGAGCGGTTGAAGCAATCTCGTTGCCAGCCCACCAGCCGCCCTGCTCCGCGCAATGGCAAATCTGGGGTTATAAGAAACTAAAACATACTCGTCTGCTTTCCACCCTTCGGCACAAATAAAGTAAAATCATGCGGAGGCATTTCACGGCCTGCCATAAAGCGGTTACAGGCCATTTTAAATAGCTGGTGGATGGACTTGGCCACTTCTCCGTCGCCGCTCATGCGGCGGCCAAATTCGCTGTCGTTAAGGTTACCGTTGTGGCAGGCGCGTATCATGTTCAAAACCTTTTCGGCGCGGTCGGGATAGGCTTTGTGTATCCAGTCGGTAAATATTTCGCCTATGCTGCCGTTTAATCTAACTATGGTGAAGCCTGCGGCCAACGCCCCCCTGTCTGCGGATGCTTTAATAATATCGGGTATCTCGTTACTGTTTAAGCCGGGGATGATGGGCGCGGCCATTACCCGCACCGGCACGCCGTTCTCGGATAGTTTTTGTATCACGCCAAGCCTGCCGGTGGCAGTAACAGTACGTGGTTCCAGCTTTTGGCGTAGTTGTTCGTTTAACGAGGTAATGGATACGTTAACATGCACCAGGTTCAACTTAGCCAGTTCGGTAATAATATCCATATCGCGCAGTATCACATTGTTTTTGGTGATGATACTGACAGGGTTTCTATATTTCAGGAAAATTTCAAGCAAGCCCCGTGTTATTTTAAGCCGGCGCTCAATGGGCTGGTAACAATCTGTATTGCCCGATAGCAGGATGCTTACCGGCTGGTAGTTCTTTTTATTGAAGTATTGCTCCAGCAGTTCGGCGGCGTTGCGCTTAACAATGATCTTTCGTTCAAAATCAAGCCCGGCGCTAAAACCAAAATATTCGTGTGTATTACGGGCATAGCAATAAATACAGCCATGTTCACATCCCTGGTAAGGATTGATAGAATACATATGGCTCAAATCCGGACTGTTTGATTCGCTTACTATCTTTTTTGGCGTTTCTTCAAATAACTGCGTTGCCGAATTTTCAAGCAATGGTTCGTCCAGCCCCTCGATATGGTCGAGTACATATTTGTTTTTTAAAAACTTATTATGGGTATTTACCTGTGCCCCCCGCCCCTTAAAAAAATCCGGATTATCCTCATGTCCCATAAAGCAAATTTGCTAAAAATATTAGTAAATAGCAAATCGGATTATCCTGTTCTTTAGACATCACATGGCATATTTGACAAAACACAATATCATTTTTTAAATGTTAATCCACCATGCGTAAATTTCTGCAACGCTTGTTAGCCCAACCGGTAATTAACCTTGCCAATAAATGGTCGTCGAGGCCGGATAAACGACGTGTAGACAAAGCCCTAACGAACTTGTATCAAAGCATAAATTCAGATCCGGGCAAATTAGGGCTGGTCATTCCATTTACCAATAAAGATAAGTTCATTATTTTATCCGATCAGCATAAAGGGGCAAGGGATGGCGCGGATATTTTTGCTAAAGCTTGCAAAAATTACCTGGCGGCATTGGATCACTATAATAAGGAACAATTTTTCTACATCAATTTAGGCGATAGCGAAGAGCTTTGGGAAAACTTGATTATTACCATTAAACGCCATAATAAAAACACATTCGAGAAAGAAAAGCTGTTTTTAAAGCGTAAGGCATTTATAAAGATTTTTGGCAATCACGACCTTTATTGGGATAATGACCCGCTTGCATCAGTCAACTTATTACAGATATATGGTGAAGCGGTTAAGATTTATGAAGGTGTAATATTAAAAACGACAGTAAACAATAAGCCGCTTGAAATATACATGACCCACGGTCACCAGGGGGACCTGCAAAGTGATGGCAACTGGTTTAGCAAATGGTTTGTGTCTGATATATGGGCACCGTTTCAATCCTATTTGCGGATCAATCCAAATACGCCGGCAAATAACGATGAATTAAAAACTGCCCATAATAAAATGATGTATGAATGGAGCTCGAAACGGAAACATACCTTACTGATAACCGGGCATACCCATCAGCCTGTATTTAAATCATTAACTGAACTGGAGATCTTATATGAAAAGTTGGACGCAGCAAAGAAAACCAATAACGGAAACGAAATTGCCGGGCTGGATCAAAAAATAAATGCACTTCACCTGAAAGCAAAAAAAGAGCCCAGCTTTAAGGGACTTTTGGATACTTATTTTAACAGCGGTTGCTGCTGCTTTGATGACGGCGACATAACCGGTATTGAAGTTGAAGATGGCAGCATACGTCTTATTAAATGGGAATATAATAAGGAAAATAAAAGCGAAAGGGTTGTGCTGGAAGAAAGCACGCTGGAAGATTTGAAACTGTAGAGACGCAAAATTTTGGGTCTTGGGATGGATACTAACAGATTTGTCAACTTTTTAAAAGTTGACAAATCTTAAACGGGATTTACTTTACCCGTCAATTAAAAAAACAAACAACTCTTTAGGCCCGTGTGCGCCTAAAACCAGTGTCTTTTCAATATCAGCCGTGCGGCTGGGGCCGGTGATATTGGTGATCATAGAAGGGAGATCTTTGCCATATTTATCTTTGATGATTTTAAAGCCGTCTTTCAGATCAAGCACCAATTGCGAAGTATAAGCCAATACAATATGTACCGGTGGGTAAATACTTAACCTGCGGCCCGCAGCATTGCCGTTAGATAACAATATACTGCCGTTACGGGCTATCAACGCTTCGCAAAGGGTAAAGCCAACTTCGGCCTGGTCAAAATCTTTGTCGGTTTCAAAAAAAGGATACTCGTACCGCTTTAATAGCTCCTGCAAAGGTGGTTCCCAGCAGTATATTTTGCGCCACTTGCGTTCTTCGGCAAGGGTTAGTAAAGTATCAATAAATTGTACCTCATCCTCGCAAAAATCAAACTGGCCGGAAACGGCGGTAAACTGCTCGGCAAATGTGACTTCTAACAATTCATCATGTGGCGGGTAATGCGGTAAATTTTCCAGGTTGGGATACGGGTTGTCCCGCTTTTCAAGCAACGCCTGGCGTATCTTTTTAAGCAGCTTCTCTTTTGAAGTAGTGATGTTCCGCATTTTGGTCTTGAATCCTTGGTCTGAAGTTGTTGCTGTAAGCCAACTTATAGTTCAAATATAAAAAAAGTCCAAAGTTCTAAAGCATTTTTACTTAAGACTTTGGACTATAGACTAACGACTTTAATTATTCTTTCTCAGCACTCGCATCTTTTTCTTCCGGGTTACGATCAAATGTACCTGAATGGTCGCCTACACCTTCATGAACCTGGCTAAGTGCCGCAGGCTCCTGGTTTGATTCGGTTGCGCCGTTTACAAATTCATCATAAGTGGTACGGGTTTCAAATGGGCGTTTGCCCAATATTTCTTCAAGGTCCGACTGGAACAAAATTTCTTTTTCTAAAAGCTTTAAAGCCAGCTTTTCCAACCCTTCTTTCTTTTCGATCAATAACTGCCTGGTACGTTCATAAATGATGGCTATCTGGTTACGTACTTCTTCGTCAATCAACTGCGAGGTTTTTTCGGAATAGGGCTTGTTAAACTGGTATTCGCCCTGGGCATCATTAAATGATACATTGCCCACTTTGGCGTTCATACCATATATAGTAACCATGGCATAAGCCAGCTTGGTTATCCGCTCCAGGTCATTTTGAGCGCCGGTAGATATTTTACCGAAAGTAATATCTTCAGCAACACGTCCGCCTAAAGTCATGCACATACCGTCTTCCAACTGCTCAATGGTATATAAAAACTGTTCTTTAGGCAGGTATTGCGCATAACCTAAAGCTGCAACACCACGCGGAACAATAGATACCTTAACCAATGGATCGGCATGTTCTAAAAACCAGCCTGCAATAGCGTGGCCGGCTTCATGGTAAGCTACAATACGTTTTTCTTCGGGCGATATGATCTTATTCTTTTTTTCTAAGCCCCCAATAACACGGTCAATCGCATCCTGGAAATCCTGCATATCAACCGCCTCTTTGTTTTTACGGGCAGCTATCAGCGCGGCCTCGTTACATACATTGGCTATTTCGGCACCGGCAAAGCCAGGTGTTTGTGCCGATAGCTTTTTAGCATCCACACCATCAGCCAGCTTAACCGGCTTTAAGTGTACCTTAAATATTTGCTCACGACCGATCAAGTCGGGTTTATCGATAGATACCTGCCTGTCAAAGCGACCGGGGCGTAATAAAGCCGAATCCAATACATCGGGCCGGTTGGTAGCTGCAAGGATAATGATCCCCGAATCGGTACCGAAACCATCCATTTCAACCAATAACTGGTTTAGGGTGTTTTCGCGCTCATCATTACCGCCTACCATATTGTTTTTACCACGGGCGCGGCCAATGGCATCAATTTCATCAATAAAGATAATACAAGGAGCTTTGTCTTTTGCCTGGCGGAACAAGTCGCGAACGCGCGACGCGCCGACACCCACAAACATTTCTACAAAGTCCGATCCTGACAGCGAGAAGAAAGGCACCTGTGCCTCGCCTGCAACGGCTTTTGCCAGCAGCGTTTTACCTGTACCCGGCGCGCCAATTAATAAAGCGCCTTTAGGTATTTTACCGCCCAGGTTGGTATATTTTTTAGGATTTCGTAAAAAATCCACAATTTCCATTACTTCCTGCTTGGCTTCTTCAAGCCCCGCCACATCATTAAAGGTTACTGATACCTGCGCCTCTTTATCAAACAAGGTGGCTTTTGATTTGCCGATGTTAAATATTTGTCCGCCCGGGCCGCCGCCAGAGCCGCCTGTCATGCGGCGCATAATAAATATCCATACGCCCGCAATCAATACGATCATCACGATGCCCTGTACCAGCCCGTTTGATAACAGGTTATCGCGGGTAACTAAAGTGACAGATATCTGCTGGTCTTTAGGCCAGTCCTTTTCGTCGGCTTTAATATCCGCCTTTAAACCGTCATAAGAGCCGGCGTTAAAATAATACTGCGGGTCATTATCTGAAGCGCCGAACGAATGCTGTACTTTGTTAACATCGTTATATTCCGGCTTGCTTAAACTTGACTTTTTAATATGTACCTCGGCAACGCAAATATCATTTGATGATTTATAGGCAACTACATTTTCCACATCATGCTGTGCAAGCATGTCTTCAAACTTTTTATTATCGATTTGCACAGCGCCGCTGTTGCTTGAAAAGAATGCCACTCCTAAAAATATGGCTATAATAACAGCATAAACCCACATGAAGCCATTTTTAGGCGGCTTGGGCGAGATTTTTTTATTCGATATTTTACGTAACGGTTTTGGTTTTTCCAATTTAGTATCCTTCATTTCTTTTAAATCAAACTTAATTACATTTATCCCGATAGCTACCGGGACTCAATTATGCGCTTTTATAGCTTTTTATTTCGGCATCGCCCCACAATTCCTCTACACCATAATATTCACGCTTATCTGTACGGAAAACGTGTATAACAACATTTATATAATCCAATAATATCCATTCGCCATATTCAAGACCTTCCTTGCGCCAGGGCTCTTGCTGTATGGCTTTAAAAATTTCATCTTCAATACTGTTAGCGATGGCTTTAACCTGTGTGGATGAGTCGGCATGACAGATAACAAAAAAATCAGTCACTGAACTATTTATATTTCGGAGGTCTAACCTGACAATATCGTTTCCTTTTTTTTCCTGTATGCCATGTATGGCTAATTCAGAAATGTAAGCAGATTCATTTATCGCTTTATTTTTTGCCATCAAAAAGAATTAGTTTTGAACGTTACTGAGTTAAACATAAATATACTTTGCAAAATAACACATTTTCGGCATTATTTGTTGGACAAAATTTACTGACATTAAAAGAAGTTGACTCGACCAACAATTTCCTTAAAAACTTATTGTCAAATTCCAAGCCATTGCCCGAAGGAACGGTCATTATGGCAGAAAGTCAATTTGCCGGGCGCGGGCAACAAGAAAACAAATGGCACAGCGAACCCGGCAAAAATTTAACATTTAGCATACTATTTAAGCCGTCTTTTTTAGGCGTTTTAAACCAGTTCGACCTTACAAGGGCCATAAGCCTGGGTGTTTTTGACGCGTTGGAACCGATTTTAGGTGATGGGTTAAAAATAAAATGGCCCAATGATATTTATTACGGCGACCGCAAGCTTGGCGGAATGCTTATTGAAAATATAGTGCAGGGCGGCCAGATCAAAAATGCAGTTATTGGCATAGGGTTGAATATTAACCAGGAAAATTTTGAAGCGGGGACATCAAATGCCATCTCAATAAAGCAAATCTTACAAACAGATTATGATTTACGGATTTTATTATCAGAGATTTGTAACCACATTGAAGCTTATTATTTGAATTTAAAAGCCGGGAAAATAGATTTTTTAAGGAATGAATATTTAAAACGGTTATATTGGTTGAATGAAAACAAAAGCTTTAAAAACAATGAAAATGTTTTTGAAGGAAAAATTACCAACGTGAAGGATAACGGTTTGCTGGTTGTCCAGATTGATGATAAAGAAACAGCATACAACTTAAAAGAAATTGAATTTTTAAATAAACCAGGCATAAACTAAAATGAAGAATTTACTAATAGCAGTGGTTATAATGGCCACAACGCTGAGTGTTAAAGCACAGATCGAGACACCGGTAAAATGGTCGTACGCGGCTAAAAAAACCAGTCCAACCGAGGCCGTAGTATTTATAAAAGCCACTATTGATGCTGGTTGGCATATTTATTCGTTAAACGTAAAAGACGGGGGACCTATTAAAACGTCTTTTACGTTTGCAAAATCGCCCGAGTACACCTTGGTAGGCAAACCAACTGAACCAACCGCTATAACCAAATACGAAAAGACATTCAGTATGAATGTAAGCTATTTTGAAAAGGAAGTTGTGTTTCAGCAAAAAGTAAAGTTAAACTCGCCAAACGCCTCGGTTGTTAAGGGCAAACTGGAGTACATGACCTGTAACGATCATAAATGCCTGCCGCCTGATGATATTGAGTTTTCTATTCCATTGGGTAAGTAATCCGGTTTTTATATGAGATCATTTGGCAAGTTGCGCCTTACCCGTAATTTAGTATCTGTATTTATTGTTACTTTCCTTTTGCTGGTGGGCATAGCGCCGGCTAAAGCTGTGCAAAAGCAAAAGGTGGATACCGTTTCAACTGCGGGAGTTACCTTTACAGACATACCTACTGCTGCCGATAGTGTGCAAAAGCAAATGCAGGCCACGCTTGACAAAACCAAGTCGGCGCTTGCACAGGCACAGGCAGCAACCGCAAGAGCAAAGGCGCTTGATGCGGGGAAGCCAAAAACGCTTTGGGAGATTTTTATTGCCGGCCTTTTAGGCGGGTTTGCGGCGTTTTTGATGCCATGTATTTATCCAATGCTGCCGTTAACTGTAAGTTTTTTCACCAAAAAGGCAGGTAGCCGAAGCAGGGCAGTGTTTCAATCGCTGCTTTACGGGCTTTCTATAATTGTGATCTATGTTTTTTTAGGATTGCTTATTACACTCGTTTTTGGGCCGTCAGCGTTAAACGCGCTGGCGACGAACGGTATATTTAATTTATTCTTTTTTTTACTGCTGGTTGTTTTTGGCATATCCTTTTTTGGCGCGTTTGAAATTACGCTGCCAAGCTCGCTGGCCAATAAGCTGGACGAAAATTCGGATAAAGGCGGCCTGATAGGCATATTTTTTATGGCTTCAACCTTAGTGGTTGTTTCGTTTTCATGCACAGGCCCTATTATCGGGTCGGTACTGGTTGATGCCGCCACCAAAGGCGAGCGGCTTGGCCCCGCGATAGGTATGTTTGGGTTTTCGCTGGCACTTGCACTACCTTTTACTTTGTTTGCGTTATTCCCGTCGGCGTTAAAGAGTTTGCCAAAATCGGGCGGCTGGCTAAATAGTGTTAAGGTAGTTTTAGGGTTTATTGAAATAGCTTTTGCCTTAAAATTTTTATCAAATGTAGATTTGGCCTATCACTGGAACTGGTTTGACCGCGAAATATTTTTATCGCTATGGATCGCCATCGGGCTTTTAATGGGATTATATCTTATCGGAAAAATAAAATTCGCGCATGACAGTGAGTTAACACATATGTCTGTTCCCCGTACATTTATATCAATTATTGTTTTCGCGTTTGTTATTTATATGGTCCCCGGTTTATGGGGTGCGCCACTAAAATCGATCAGCGCTTTTTTGCCCCCATTGAGTACGCAGGATTTTGACCTTTCCGCTGGAGTTGGCGGTACTGTTTCCCCGGCTGAAGCTAACACATCGGCAGATTTAAAAACAAAAAAATACGAAGAACTTTTTAAACGGATGCCTAAAGTAAAAGGGATTGATGACTGGTATGATTATGATCAGGCTATTGAAGTGTCTAAACAATTACATAAACCTATACTAATAGATTTTACCGGCTGGAACTGCGTGAACTGTCGCAAGATGGAGGCAAACGTATTTCCTAACCCCGAAATTTTAAACAGACTTCAAAATGATTTTGTAATACTGCAATTGGTTATCGACGATAAAACAGAATTGCCGGCATCCGAACAATTTACATCAGCGCTTACAGGGAAGAAAATAACTACATTGGGCGGCAAATGGCTTGACCTGGAAGAATCAAAATATAATTCAAACGCGCAACCTTTTTACGTGATCATCAATGAAAAGGGCGAAACTTTGGTTCCCCCTCAGGGCGCTAATTTTGATATTAACGAGTACAAAGATTATTTAGATAGTGGCATAGCAGCTTATAAGAAGTGAAAATCGCAGTCAGCTGTAAATATCCCGATAAGCAACTGTGTACCTATTATTTTGATTACGTGCATTGCCCCATTAGGGGCCAAACCTTTGTAGAAAAAAGATAGCGTATAAATTGCGCCATCGGCGCTACCCCAAAATTAACGGGTTGGTTATGTTTATTTGCAAAGTAGCACCTACGGCGCAAGAAATCGTTATGATAATATTTCTACAAAGGGCTTGCCCCTAACGGGACACATATCCACAACCATTTTACTATAAAAAGAGTAGGATACGGTAGGTCGGTAAGGGCGAATTGAAATTATTACACAATAATATTATTCATACAATCATTTAACAGATAAACGTAATCACAGATAAAAAATTAATATAAATTTGCGCAACTTTTAAAAGATAACGGAGTTATCACTTGAGATACTACTTTTTACATCACCACGCAGCGCTAATCTACTAATGACGCAGATCAAAAGAATTGGAGTTTTAACATCAGGCGGCGATTCGCCGGGAATGAATGCAGCCATCAGGGCGGTTGTGCGTGCGGCTATCTACTACGACTTTGAAATTATGGGCATACGTCGTGGGTTTGAGGGATTGATAAATGGTGAGTTTTTTATGATGGACCGTAAATCGGTATCCAATATCATCCAGCGCGGCGGGACAATGCTAAAAACCGCCCGCAGCGATCATTTCAGGGAGGCAGATGGCAGGAAACTGGCCTATGAACAATTGAAAGAAAATGAGGTTGACGCGCTGATAACCATCGGCGGCGACGGCACCTTTAGGGGTGCTGAAGTCTTTGGTCGCGAGTTTGATTATCCTATAATAGCCCTACCGGGAACAATTGATAACGACCTGATAGGCACCGATTTTACTATAGGCTACGATACCGCGATAAATACCGCAATTGAGGCAATAGACAAAATACGGGATACGGCAGAATCACATGCCCGTTTATTTATTGTTGAGGTGATGGGCCGCGATTCTGGTCTGATCGCATTGCGGACAGGCATAGGCGCGGGTGCTGAAAATGTTTTAATACCTGACACGAGCTCGAACATGAGCGCGTTATTTGACAGGCTTGAAAACGGCCGCAAAGACAAATCATCGAGGATAGTTATTGTTGCAGAGGGCGAAGAGCCGGGCACTGCATTTGAAATTGGCCGCATTGTAAAGGAGAAATACCCGAATTATGATACCCGCGTATCGGTATTGGGGCATATCCAGCGCGGTGGCCGGCCAAGCTGCATGGATCGTGTATTGGCAAGCCGGTTAGGCGTGGCTGCCGTTGAAGCCTTAAAGGATGGCCGCCGCAATGAAATGATTGGTCTGGTACACGATGAAGTAACCTACACTCCGTTGGAAAAAGCTATTAAGCACCATATTAACATTAACCCGCATTTTTTAAAAATTGTGGAGATATTATCGCTGTAGATTGTCTGAACCAGGATTTGAGGATGACCATTATTGATGTCTTTCCGGACATTAAATAAATCCGACTTCCGAAATTCAGCTATTCATCGCCAAATCCGCAACTTCCTCGCCTACAAGGCTACCCATTGCCACGCCCATGCCATTGCACCTTACCGCGCAAAATATACCTGGCTCAACCTGTTTCACGATGGGGTTAATATCATCGCCAAAACCCATGATGCCGCTCCACCAATAATCAATTTCAAACTTTTGGTTGGGTAATATTATTTCCTTTAAATATTCAGTTAGTTTTTGTTTTACTGGTTCTGTCTGTCCAAACTCCCAGGTTTGCTCGGCATTAAAATCAATGTTCCTGCCTCCGCCAAATAGTACCCGGTTGTCGATGTTGCGGAAGTAATAATAACCTTCGTCAAAATGATAAGTGCCCTTTAATTTTAACCCGGCTATTGGTTTAGTTACCAATACCTGCCCACGGCCCGGTGTAACTTTCAAACCGGGAAATAGCTGGTTGGCAAAGGCATTAGTAGCCAATATTACTTTGCCCGTTTTAAAATTGCCTTGGGAAGTGATGAGGTTTATAGCATTATTTTCGGTTTCGATTTTCTGTATATCGCAATTATTTAAAACCGATACGCCTAGGTTATAAACCTTAGTCAATAAGGTCCGCATCATTTTGCCGGTATCAATTTGGCCCTCAAATGCATTGCAGATCATCCGGCTTACGCCGTTAAACCCGAAATCGCTTATTTTTTTATCTGCAACCGAATAAATATCCGGCGAACCAATTGCCTGCCGGAATAGTTTATTAAACTTGCCCACCTGGTCTATGCAATACCCTGCCTTTTCCAATTCATCATTCCTGAACAATTCATACCCGCCATGCTGGTGATAACCAATATTGGCATCGCCAAGATTTTGTCTTAACCGCTGCAGGCCGCGCCATTTATAATCAACCATGCGCAACACTTCTTCTTCGCTTGATCTATCCAGGTAAGCAATTTGTTCAGATACCGTACCAAAGCAGGCAAACCCAGCGTTTTTTGTGCTCGCACCAGTTGGTAAAAACCCACGCTCTAATACCAGCACTTTTAAAGCGGGCTGTTGCTTTTTTAAATGCAAAGCGGCGCTTAACCCAACCAATCCGCTGCCTATAATAATAACATCGGTATTATCAATAAACGCGGTCCGCTCCCAATATGAAAAGGTGTTTGTTGTCATGTTGGGCAAAAATATAGTTTTTGGTTGATTAAGTTGGACTGGGTTGATTAAGTGGGTGGTTTTGTTATATAATGCCCTGTATAGCAGTTAACCTAATCAACCCAATTTAACCCGATCAACTTATTCAACCCCAAAAAAACAAAATCAAATTACAACTGTATAACTAATACAAAACTCAATTATGAAAAATTTAGCAAAAATATTAGTCTTAGCAGCAGTGATAGGTTTTGCCGCGCCTAAGACATACGCGCAGCTAAGCGTAGGGCTTTCTGTGAGGCTGGCCCCCCCGCCATTACCTGTTTACGTACAACCAGAATGCCCGGAAGATGGTTATTTATGGGAACCCGGTTATTGGGGCTATGATGATGCTGATGGGTACTATTGGGTGCCCGGCGTATGGGTAGCCCCGCCTGATCCGGAATTACTATGGACACCCTGTTACTGGGGATGGGATAACGGTGTTTATTTATTCCACAACGGGTATTGGGGGCCGCATGTAGGTTTTTACGGCGGCATCAATTATGGCTTTGGCTATCCCGGCGAAGGTTTTTATGGCGGCGTTTGGAGCGGACGTTCGTTCAGGTATAACACTGCGGTTTTTAATGTAAATCGCAACGTCGTTCATAATGTTTATGCAGACCGATCAGTACATGGCGGCGGCGGCGGCCGCACCAGCTTTAACGGGCCTGGCGGTGTGACCAGGAAGCCGGATGCAAACGAACAGCGCTTCTCGGCAGAACACCATACTGCGCCAACACATACACAGATATCGCATCAACAGGTAGCCGCGAAGGATCCGGCACAACATTTTGCAGCTAACCATGGCAGCCCGGCAACATCAGCTATGGCCAGGCCAAGCGCGCATTTAGCGAATGCCCCTGCCGCTCATAATGCTGAACATGCCGCAGCCCCGGCAGCAAGGGCAAATGCACCTGCCGCCCGTAATGCGGAAAGTCGCCCGGGAAACGCTGCGCCGGCAGCAAGCAGGCAGCAACCAACAGCACAACAGCATACACAAGTTCAGCAGCGCGCCGCACAACAACCCAGGCCTGCACAACAACAGCAGCAACGTGCGCAACCACAGCAAAGACCAAAACAACAGCAACCACGCCAGGCACCACCCCAGCAGCAACGTCAGGCACCACAGCAACGTCAGGCACCACAACAACGCCAGGCACCGCAACAACGCCAGGCACCTGCACCGCAACCCCACGCGGGCGGCGGTGGTGAGCCACGCGGTGGCGGTGGTGGCGGAGAACATGGCGGCGGTGGACGCAGGCCTCCTATGTAGCAAAAAATGATCTGCTAAAAAGCCCCGCATGAAATTTTCATACGGGGCTTTTATATAATCTGACTCTTAATTCCTGACTCTCAAACCTAATTCATCCTATAGGGCGCAATTAAATAAAATTCAGGTATTTGTACGTTAAAAATAGTATTATCCATCAGGCGGGTCATTTGGTATTCGCCTTTCATGCTGCCCATATCTGTTTTTAAATTACAGCCCGATACGTATTCATGCGCGCTGCCCGGTTCAATAACCGGCTGCTGACCAACAACGCCTTCGCCTTCCACTTCGCGCTTAGCACCGTTTGAGTCGAAAATATACCAGTGCCTGCCTAATAAACGTATGGCGTAACTGCCCAAATTCTCAATGGTTACCTTGTAAGCGAACATAAAATGGTCATTAGACGGATTGGAATATTCCGGCTGATAGATAGTTTCTACTGAAACTTTAACACCATCTGTTATGTAAGTAACCATTTTTACAATATCGTTTGTTTCAAATATATACTATGCTTATAATAATACGTCAAACCTCCGAAAAAAATTTCTTTTGTCGCAATTTTTTTACAATTGGGTTATAAAATGATTATAAACCATCTTGTAAAGCACTTAAGTGCTCTGTAACAGCTAATTGTTTTAACGAACAAAAGCAGAAAATATTTTTGATTAGATTTTTGTGCCCTTTGCGAACCTCTTTTTAAACCTTGTAGTAACTTTTTAACCTAACAGCGTGCGAAGAAGGCACAAAGAAAATATTATTATGTAAACATTAAGCTACTTCTGATTCAGTATGTAAGTACCTTGGATTGTTTTCTACCTGATCCAAAATTCCCTCCAGTTCTTCAAAGCTTCCGGCGGTTACTAATTGCATGCGGTATTCTTTAAAATTTTCAATGCCTTTAAAATAGTTGGCATAATGGCGACGCATTTCAAACACCCCGGTTTTGGGGCCTTTCCACTCGATTGATTTTTGCAAGTGCGTTTTGCAGGCATCAATACGCTCGGCCATGGTCGGCTTGTCTAAATGTTCGCCGGTTTTGAAATAATGTTTGATCTCGCGGAATATCCACGGATAACCGATGGCGGCGCGGCCTATCATCATACCGTCAACACCAAATTCCATACGCCAATTGGCTGCTTTTTCGGGCGAATCAATATCGCCATTACCAAATATGGGTATTTCAATGTTTGGGTTTTTCTTTATTTCGCGTATTAACGACCAGTCGGCAACGCCCTTATACATTTGCGCACGGGTACGGCCATGAATAGTGAGGGCCTTTATGCCAACATCCTGTAAGCGCATGGCTACTTCCTGCACATTTTTGGTGTTATCGTCCCAGCCCAGGCGGGTTTTTACCGTTACCGGTAGGTGAGTTGCCTCAACAACGGCTTTGGTCATGGCCACCATTTTGTCAATATCCTGCAATAAACTGGCCCCGGCCCCGCGGCAGGCCACATTTTTTACAGGGCAGCCGTAATTGATGTCGATCAAATCGGGATTGGCTTTTGATGATATTTCTGAAGCTTCGCGCATGTGTTCAATATCGCTGCCGAAAATTTGTATGCCGATAGGGCGCTCATATTCAAATATATCCAGCTTTTTAAGGCTTTTGGCGGCATCGCGTATCAACCCTTCCGACGAGATAAATTCGGTGTACATCATATCCGCGCCGTTTTGCTTGCACACATAACGGAACGGCGGATCGCTTACATCCTCCATGGGCGCTAATAACAGCGGGAATTCACCTAAATCAATATTTCCAATTTGTACAGACATCACTTATCTTTAAGCGCTGCAAAAATACAAATTTTAAGCCGGATGATAAATACACCAACAGAACAGTTAGAAAAGAAGCCTTACCAATCACCTGGTTTACAGTTTTTAAGTTTTGCCGGGATCTTTATAGGTTTTATTATAGCAGCAAATTTAGTAGCAGTTGCAATAGCTGCAGCTTTATATGGTATGGACACGGTAATGGGTATTGGACAAGGAAACGTTAATGCGCCCCATGTTATTAATACGCTGTGGATATTACAAATAATTGGTACAACACTGCCTGTTTTTGCCGCGCCTGTTTTTTTTGCCTATGTAATTGTTAAAGACCCGCAGGACTATCTAAAACCTACCTTTCGTTTTCCGTTGATATTAATGGCGCTTATTTTTTGTGTTATGTTTATTGCGTCGCCATTAATTGAGTTTTTATCAAACATCAATGAAAAAATGGTTTTGCCCCACTTTTTAAGCGGTGTGCAAAAATGGATGCGCGATAGCGAGGATGCCACGCAAAAACTGGAAACCGTTATGTTTAAAATGGATACCATTTGGGACATGATAAAAAACCTGGTAGTTATTGGCCTGCTAACCGCTATTGCCGAAGAATTTATGTTTAGGGGCGTTATACAAACCATATTTAGCCGCTGGACAAAAAACATACATGCCGCAGTTTGGATAACAGCCATTTTATTCAGCGCTTTCCATGTGGAATTTTTTAGTTTTTTACCACGCGTACTTTTGGGTGTCCTTTTAGGTTATTTTGCAGCGTGGAGCGGCAGCATCTGGACAGCTGTATGGGCCCATTTTATAAACAACGGAACAATTGTAGTGGCCACTTATTTATACCAGGACAAAAAAATAACCCTCAGCCCGGATGACAACCATGTATTTAATAACAAGTTGTATATAATTAGCCTGGTAATTGTTTTATTTTTGATGTATGTATATCGGTATATTACTCTAAATAAAAAGCCATTGCCGGAATATTAATGGAGAAAAACTGGATAAAAATTTTTACTTCGCCTGATTATTACCGATCGGAAATGGTAAAGCAGGTGCTTACCGAGCACCAGATTGATACCGTTTTGCTTAATAAACAAGCTTCATCTTATCGCTCGTTTGGCGATATTGAAGTATACATTCACCAGGATAATTTTAGCAACGCTATCGAAATTATGATCCTGAACCAAATTTGAATTTATGAGGAAACGCGCCATAACGGGGTTCTTTTTTATTATTGTAATGCTTGGCTCTGTTTTATTGGGGCATTATGTATTTGGCCTTTTTTATTTACTGCTCAGCCTGTTGTGCCTGAGAGAGTTTTATGGCCTCATTAAACAAACCGGTATAAAACCAAGCTTTGTAAGCGGGGCCATAAATGCCATCTACCTGTACGGTGTGTTTGCCATTATAACTTATGACGGCGACGATAAAATATATCATCAATTGCTATTCCTGCTGCCGGTAACATTAAGCGCCATATTTATACAGGAGCTTTTTAAAAAGAATGCCGATGCGCCGTTTTCCAATATTGCTTATACTTATTTAGGGCTGATCTTTATCATCGTACCTTTTACATTTTTTCATGCCCTTGCGTATGTAAGCGGCGTTTTTAACTTTCATTTTCCGCTGGCATTCTTGCTGATGCTCTGGGCCAACGATACCGGGGCCTATTTGGTGGGCAGTAAGTTAGGGCGGATAAAATTATTTGAACGGCATTCGCCTAAAAAAACATGGGAGGGCTTTATTGGCGGCATTATCATAACCGCAGGGGCCGCGTTATTGATAGGCAATTATTATACAGAACTTACCTGGCAGCAATGGGTTTGGATAGGTGTGCTGATAAGCTGTTTCGGTACCATGGGCGATTTGACGGAATCAATGTTCAAGCGCAGCATTAACGTAAAGGACTCGGGCGGCATATTGCCCGGCCACGGCGGCCTGCTTGACAGGTTTGACGGTTTGTTAATGGCCGCGCCAATTGTTTATGCTTACCTATACTTCATTGTAAATGTTTAATTTTGCGTTATGAAAAACATGACCATACATAAAGAAGGGTATACTTCTATTGCCCTGTGCATACTGTTTATATTTGTGCTGAACGCGTTTATCCAGTTTTTCTTTCCAGAAGCAATTGTAGTTAAATGGATTATCTATATTTTATCGTTCGCGCTGTTTGTTATCATCCTGCAGTTTTTTCGTAACCCGCATTTCGAGATAAGCCGCGATGAAAACAGGGTGCTTTGCCCCGCAGACGGTAAAGTGGTTGTAATTGAAGAAATAGTTGAAACCGAATTTTTAAAAGACAGGCGTATACAGATTTCGGTTTTTATGTCGCCCATTAATGTGCATGTTAACCGTAATCCGATAAGCGGGGTAGTTAAATATTTTAAATATCATCCCGGCAAATATTTGGTAGCCTGGCATCCCAAATCGTCGACAGAAAATGAGCGGACAACGGTTGTAACCGAAAACAGCGCCGGTATCCAGATATTGTTCCGCCAGATTGCGGGCGCATTAGCCCGCCGCATTGTGTGGTATGTAAAAGAGGGCGACGTGGTTAAACAGGGAGATCAGTTTGGTTTTATTAAATTCGGATCGCGGGTGGATCTGTTTTTACCGCTGGGAACAAAGATAAACGTGAATATCGGCGATGTTGTAATGGGCGGCCGCACCATATTAGCCGAGCTGGTGACCAATGCAAACAAAGGCATTCCAGAAAATGCGGCGCATATTAAAGAAGTTACACAAGCCTTGTCTGATGAGCATGGCGATCCAACATTAGTGATCCATCATGATGTTGCGTCTAAATCCAAAAAAGCGACAAAGAAAAGCAGTTAAAAAGATTTAATGGTAGCGGCAGGTTAGCACTACCACCACCGCTCGTTGTTTTCTTCTTTTGCAGGTGCAGGTTTTGCGGAGATTTTTTCGGGTACCGGTAAGGCTATGGGTTGTTCTTCCTGGATGTTTGTAATAACATCCTCGTGCGCTACCGGGATAAATGTATCCGGCTCATCAATCAATTTAACTTCATTGTAGGGCTTATTTACTTCATCGGTCGTATTAAACACCCAATTCAATTCAGGTAACTCTAAACCTGGCCGTACATCGGTATTTAATTTATCCAGGTTTGCCTTGTCCAGTTCTTCCGTCGAGCTAAACTCCCACTCTAATTTAACAGATTCTGCATTAGGGGCAGCTTCAGTATTTTCAGCGTAAGGCTTATCCTGTAAATACTCGCTTTCTGAAAATGCTTTTATTTTATTAGCTAAATTAGAAAATATGTCCCCGGTGTTTTCTGTTATAGTTATGTTGCCATTAATAACCGCCCCGGGTTCAATGTTAATTAACGCCGATTGAATATTCCCTTTTATTTTAGCGGTGCTTTTGATCTCCATCTGGTCGGAAGAAACAATATTGCCGTTGATGGTACCACTAACTATACAGAGTTTGGAGGTAATGTTGCCCGATAATATCCCATTTTGTTCAACAACAATTTTTTCAGCACAAAACAAATTGCCCGATAACCTTTCGTCCAATAGTATTAGCGTGTCTGAAAAAAGGTCATTGCCATTACGCGCCAAACTGCTGATGTTACTTGCAGTGCCTGGCAGGTCTTTTGGCGGGTCTTTCTTAAATATATTTAGCATCTGTTATTTTACTCGCCCGAGAAACGTGTTACCACAGTTGTTGAGTTGCCTATATCCATTCCAACCGAAGCATTTTTGACACCGCCTGAAACGCGTAGTGAGTTTAAGGCATATCCTTTGCTTGCCAGTGATGCCGGGTCGCTAACAACTTCTAACTGAACTATTTCTCCGAATTCATTTTTAAAACATTCAACCAGGTCCTGGTAATACATACCGCCGCCGCATAAGTAAACCTTGTTGGTTTTTGTCAGGTTTTTATCGGTAATTACATTCCTTAAATTAGGTGATATAACTTCGTTATAGTATGACTTTAAAGCGTTTTTCCTGATTTCCCTTACATCAATATTTTTCTTATCTATATATAAGTAACCTCTTTGGAAAGCTTCATCAAGTGTATGCGCGGTCCTGAAACCCAGGTAATGTGATTTTGAAAGTTCATTTATCATATAGTTGATAGCATAGCGCAAGCCATGCGTACTGATCATTGTTTGTTCAACTATGCCCGAATCCATACTTAGCACAGATTCAAATGTCCCGAAACCGCAGCTAAGGATAAAAAAGTTACCGCTTGCTTTTTCTTCCCCTTTTCTGAGAGCGATTGAACAAGCAACAATTTCAGGGATAACATCAACATTTTTAACGTCAAGCATCACCGTCTTCTTACCCGAACCACCAAAGGTTGATCCATCGTACTCAATAATATGGGTTTTCTTTAATAGCTCTACCGCCAGGTCTTTGTATATGCGATAAGTGGCATAAGGGAAACCCGTTGTAATAGTTACCGGTTGCTCAACATTCTCGGCCACCAACAGCATTGCAGCTTTAACCAGCAACTGGTAGTCAAGGTCGTTTGGTGATGAATTGATAAGCTTATGTGGAGATTGCCCCTCATTAAGTGCTAAATTCCCGCAAATATACCATTGGTTTTCATGAAGAATTTTCAGTCCGTTCAACACATCTGCAGATGTATTATTCAATGCAGAGTTGTTATTTTCGATTAAACTGGAAAATGATTGTGAGAGTAACATATAATTTGGGTTAAGATATTTTTTAAATAAATCAATTATTTTTTCTGTTTAAATTTTTTCTGCTCCTTGGTTTGATAAAATTTGACTTGAAAACTAAGTAGTGGTATAGTTTATCCATTTTATCGGGCTTGTAAACAAGGTTTAAAAACACCAATATACACCTTTTACACTACGTTGTTAATAATTTTTTTGTAATTACATATTGATTAACGCCACCGGTAATATTGATTAATTAATTTAATTTTTACTGTGTCGCAAAGTTAATCAATAATTTAATGAGAAAAAACACTTGTAAAAAAGACATGGCCAAAAAGAACGATGACCCAAAATCATCCACTGTTTGGAAGAGTTTTGGAATAGCGGGGTATTGCCGCTAATGTAGATTTTTAAGACAATGTTTGCAATAGTGCATATATACTTAAAAGTAAGATTTTATAAACTTGCCAATTCATAACAAAACAGGCTATCCTTTTGGGACAGCCTGTTTTGTTAATGCTATGTGTAAAATTAAACTCTTTTTGACTTGATACGGGCTGCTTTGCCGGTAAGGGCACGCAGGTAATAAAGTTTAGAGCGACGAACCTTACCGTGGCTGTTTACTTCAACCTTATCAATATTTGGCGAATTGATGGGGAAGATACGCTCAACGCCGATACCGTTTGAAACTTTACGAACGGTAAAAGTTTCAGACACGCCAACACTGTTGCGTTGTATAACTACACCCTGGTAAACCTGGATACGTTCTTTATTTCCTTCCCTTATTTTATAATGAACACTTACAGTATCACCGGCCTTAAAAGACGGGAAAGCGTTAACTGTTACTGTTTGCTCTTCTACAAATTTTACTAAATCCATGATTTTAAGCTATTAAAGCGACTTTTAGCACCCTAAAAATCGGATTGCAATTATAGGGAATTTTTTTTAGAATAAAAAGTTCATTTTAAAAAAATTGTGAGTAGTTGATTAGGTTGAATAAGTTGATTGGGGTTTAAGGATTATTAGTGTTATTTACGTATGTCGTTACCAACGACTTAACTTATTCAACCCAAACCTACTATATTTAACCAACTCCGCATATTTTCACAAATATTCCGTTTAAGCCAAAAAGAAAACCATCTCATTGTCTGCACTGTTTTTTAAATACTATACCGACACGATCAGGTACAACCTGGCTTTCTGCTTCTTTTTCTTCCTGTTTACAAACGGTAACATAATTGAGTGCCTTATCATTTTTGCAACTATAGGAGGTTTTGTATCTTTTGGAGTTTACAGATACTTTCAAAACATTGAATATTATTTTTTCCGCAACGGCGGCATAACCAAACGGCGGCTTCAAATACAAACCCTTATCATCAATTTAATTCTTGCTGTA
>Ga0302309_10000335_pt1 | contig 56970 bp, 49 predicted proteins | sample III_Palsa_N1_1_FD_200453 | JGI IMG/M metagenome (GOLD analysis project Ga0302309, IMG submission 200453) | Peat permafrost microbial communities from Stordalen Mire near Abisko, Sweden - III_Palsa_N1_1 | ecosystem: Environmental > Terrestrial > Soil > Palsa > Peat permafrost | place: Sweden...
CAACCTCCGGCCATTCATCCAGCAGGCGCTTGCATTCGGGGTGGAGTTTTGTTTCCAGTTCTTTATAAATATCCTGTAGGGAAGCAAAATTTTGCGTCTCTACAAAGTTCATTACACCGTGTAATTGAAATAATTGCTGAGCTATCCTGCACTGCTCATTTACCCAATCAGCATAAGCCTTGCTGTTTTCAACTATCTCGGCTAAATACCTAACCCTATCCTGCGGAATGATGTAATTCTCCCGTAGAGACGCAAAATTTTGCGTCTCATGCTGAGTGCTATTATCATGAGAAGACGCAAAATTTTGCGTCTCTACATATTGGGTTGATGCACCTATTCGTTTCATTACCGCCTCAAACAAAGCATTCATCCCCGCATCATTAAATTGCGAGGCCATGGTGCCGTAAACAGGCAGTTCATCGTCTTTGGCGGTAAATAACTGGTGGTTGCGCTTATATTGCTTGCGTACATCCCGTAAGGCATCCTGCGATCCGCGCTTGTCGAATTTGTTTATCGCTATCACATCGGCAAAATCCAACATGTCTATCTTTTCCAGTTGTGTTGCCGCACCAAATTCGGGGGTCATTACAAAAAGGGATATATCGCAATAATCCGTTATCATGGTATCACTTTGGCCAATGCCGCTGGTTTCTACAATAACCAGGTCGAACCCTGCCGCCTTGCATATATCTATGGCTTCCTGCACATTTCCGCTTAGCGCAAGGTTGGCCTGCCGCGTGGCCAGCGACCGCATGTAAACGCGCGGCGAGTCAATGGCATTCATCCGTATCCTGTCGCCCAGCAGCGCCCCGCCGGTCTTTCGTTTTGATGGGTCTATTGAAATTATGGCTACAGTTTTATCGGTATAGATCAAAAAACGCCGCACCAACTCATCCACAACGGTTGATTTGCCCGCACCACCCGTGCCGGTGATACCGAGGGTAACGCCAGCCCCCTCTAAATCTCCCCCGGTAGGGGAGACTTTGGCTGCAACGTGTATTAAAGCCCTTCCGCCAACTGGCGGAGAGGGTTTGGGTGGGGCCTGTTCTGCTGTCAGCGTTATCATCGCCCCAATACTCAAACTATCGCGTTCTTTTAAATGCTGCGCCTCGCCGTTCAGTTGTGTACGGGTTGGGTAGTCGCATTGGCGAAGCATGTCGTTTATCATGCCTTGTAACCCCATTTCGCGGCCGTCATCGGGCGAATAGATGCGCGCGATGCCGTAATCCTGTAATTCGGTTATCTCATGCGGCAATATCACGCCGCCACCGCCGCCAAAAATTTTAATATTGCCTGCTCCACGTTCGTGCAGCAGGTCGTACATGTATTTAAAGTACTCCAAGTGGCCGCCCTGGTAGCTGGTAAGGGCAATGCCCTGCACATCTTCCTGTATGGCGCATTCCACTACCTCAAGTGCGCTGCGGTTGTGGCCTAGGTGTATCACTTCCGCGCCACTGGACTGTAAAATACGGCGCATGATATTAATGGTAGCATCGTGCCCGTCGAACAATGAGGTGGCGGTAACAAAGCGTATTTTATATTTCGGGTGGTAAACGGCGGTTTCCATATCAACTGGTAACAACAAAGATAGTTAATCGGTTGACAGTTTATTATGCGCAGTTCACCGTGAAAAGCAGTAAACCTGATTTAAAGAAAAAATCTTTACAGCCAGATATTTTTATGTTAACTTAAATTTTTGTAAAATCATACATTTTTTTGTAACTTGGTTAAACAAAACCTAACTATATGAAAAATTATTTCTTCCCGGTTATTCTTTTGCTGATCGTTTTCAGTAGTTGTCAGCACTATACCAGTAATCTTCCTCCGAATACAGTTGTTACCGGTATATGGACCTTTCAAAAGGATACCGTAACCGTTACGAATGGCACTACGGTTACTCATCAATATATCAATAACATCAACCCCGGTTCAACCTTGCAATTTGATAATAATTCATTCGATGGACGCATCAACTACGTAGCTAGTCCGGATACTACCCTGGATTTTACATACTCAATTATAAATTATGGTGCCACACTATCACTTGCGTATCCCGGGCAAACAGTTTTTGGGGTATACCGACCTGGCCAAACAGTACAGTATACTTTTATAAAGACCACCGCTCACTCACTTATATTAAACTACACTTATACTTTCTTCGACTCAGAGAATACCCAGGGTGAAATATATGCGAATTATTACTGGACAAAGTGATTTAGCATAATTAATGTTTGGCTATACGCGGGCAGATCAACGTGTACTGTGCTGCGGCTAAATTTACCTATCTTTGCGCCATGCAATCAGCGCAATCCATAAACCCGGATATACAGCCTAAAGGCTATAATAACTACGGCCCGTGGCTGCGCGAAAAATATAACGGGCAACGCGTGTTCAAGGTGATTGTAGATGGCGGTTTTACCTGCCCAAACCGCGATGGCTCTAAGGGCTATGGCGGTTGCACTTATTGTAATGTTGATTCATTTACCCCATCTGTTTCCCGTAATGCGCCATCGCTCCGCGAACAAGTGATGCAGGGGATGGAGCGCGCCCGAAAAGGTAATAGGGCGGATAAATTCATCATTTATTTTCAACCCAATACCAACACCTATGCCCCGACGCATTATTTAAAAATGATGTATGATGAGGCGCTTAGTTATAATACCGCAGATATTGTCGGCCTTAGTGTAGGTACTCGTCCCGATTGCATCGATGCAGAAAAAATCGCCCTGCTGGAAAGTTATACCGACAGGTTTGATGTAGACCTGGAGATGGGTATGGAATCTATTTATGACGATACCCTGCTGCGCATTAACCGGGGCTGCCTGCATGGCGACCTGCTGAAAACGCTTGAACTGGTGAAGGATAGTCCGCTGGATATTTGTGTGCATACTATATTCGGCTTCCCATGGGAAACCCGGGAAATGATGATGCGCTACGCGGATGAGATCAATCGCCACCCACAGATAAAATTTGTAAAGCTGCACCACCTGCACATTGTGGAAGGCAGCGTAATGGGGGTAAAATATAAGCGCGAACCATTCAATCTGTTCACGCTGCCGGAATATGCCGATTTCCTTTGCGAGTTTATCCCGCTGCTGCGCCCGGACGTGATCATACAGCGCCTGTTCGGCCTCAGCGACCGCGAACTGCTCATCGCCCCAAACTGGCAGCTCAAAAAATCGGAGATACAGTATTATATCGATAAAACTTTGCTGGATAGGGGAGTAGTGCAGGGAAGCAGGTTTTGACAAGCTATTAATTTACGAAGTTTTTAAAACTTCGTAAATCTGTTAAGTAGTAAATATTCGTTTGAAAGGTTAGTCGCTTCATAACTAACAAACTTTCGAAGTTTTTAAAACTTCGAAAGTTAATGTCTGATTTTAAAGGGAAGTGCTTTTTAAGTTGATAGTTTGTTTAAGCAGCACTTGATTTACGAAGTTTAAAAAACTTCGTAAATCTGTTAATCGAATAATCGAAACTTTATAAGTGAACTATGACAATGTTTTCGCCTCCAATGGAGGAACGTTCAACCGGGGAACTGATCGGCATAAAAAATAGCTCTACCGCTCACTGGCAGCAGGAAGCGATAGACCAGGCTACAGCCGAACTGGCCAAAAGAAAAGTGACCCGCGCCGAAGAATCGTATTACCTTGAAGAATGGCAAAAAGAACTTAAAGCCGCGGAAGAAGAGCAACGGCGCGAACTCGAAAAAAACGTGGGGGTTGATTATACCCTGTTTGAGAAAGTATTAATATTTGTATTTGCGCCCATTATAGTTATTTACTTCGTGAAAAACTATCTTAACTTCAGGGAGCTGCGTAAGGGAAACTATCAGCTTAAAATAAAACAGCGTTATAGGCTGCTTATTGGTGGTTCGGTAGTGTGGGTAATCATATTGTTTATCGCTATGTTTTACAGTGGCTGGCGTCCGTGGTAATTTTTGTCATAAATTGTACCGCTAACCCCCACTCACCACTCACTAATCGCTGCTTACCAATCTCTATCCACGTTAAATTAATGTGAATATTTTCCAATTTTTGCCTTAATTTGCTCAAACGTTGTATATTTGAACGCGGAGATACTTAGTGTATAAGTTACACCATTAAATTCCGTGTTTTACTAAAACTACCATTTATGAGCTTAATTATTGATGTTCATGCCCGCCAGATACTCGACTCGCGCGGCAATCCCACTATCGAAGTTGATGTTTTAACAGAAAATGGCGCTTTCGGCCGTGCTGCCGTACCGTCAGGCGCATCAACAGGTATACACGAAGCCGTTGAGCTTCGCGATAACGACAAAACCAAATACATGGGCAAAGGCGTACTAAAAGCCGTTGAAAATGTAAATGAAATATTAGCCAAAGAGCTGAACGGAATCGACGTTTTCAACCAAAACCTGGTTGACAGCATCATGATTGAAATTGACGGTACGCCAAACAAAGGCAAGCTGGGCGCTAATGCTATTTTAGGCGTTTCGCTGGCTGTTGCCAAAGCTGCTGCCGAAGAAAGCCGCCAGCCATTATACCGCTATATCGGCGGGGTTAATGCCAATACCCTGCCTATCCCGATGATGAACATTGTTAACGGCGGTTCGCATTCAGATGCGCCTATCGCTTTCCAGGAATTTATGATTATGCCGGTTGGCGCGCCATCCTTCTCCGAAGCGCTAAGGTGGGGCACCGAAGTGTTCCATAACCTGAAGAAAATATTGCACGACCGCGGACTTACCACAACTGTAGGTGACGAAGGTGGTTTCGCACCAACGTTTGAAGGTACGGAAGATGGCGTGGAAACCATATTGAAAGCTATTGAAAAAGCAGGTTACACACCAGGTGTGGATATTTGCCTGGCGTTCGATTGTGCTTCATCAGAGTTTTATAAAGACGGTAAATACGATTATACCAAATTCGAAGGCGAAAAAGGCGCTATCCGCAGCAGTGCTGAACAGGCTGATTATTTAGCTGAACTCGCAGCTAAATACCCTATCATTTCCATTGAAGATGGCATGGCCGAAGACGATTGGGATGGCTGGAAATTGTTGACTGAAAAGATCGGCGATAAAGTGCAGCTGGTAGGTGATGACCTGTTTGTAACCAACGTTATCCGTTTACAACAAGGTATCGACCAGCATATTGCTAACTCTATCCTGGTAAAAGTAAACCAGATCGGTTCGCTTACCGAAACCATCAATGCTGTAACATTGGCGCAAACCAACGGCTACACTACTGTAATGAGCCACCGCTCAGGCGAAACTGAAGACAGTACAATTGCCGACCTCGCCGTTGCCCTTAACTGCGGCCAGATAAAAACCGGTTCGCTTTCGCGCTCCGACAGGGTTGCCAAATACAACCAGTTGTTACGCATTGAAGAAGAATTGGGCAGCAACGCCAAATTCATCGGTAAGAACTTTAAATATTTCAAAAACAGATAGACACTAATTTTACGAATTAGTGCGAATTTCACGAATTATAGGAAGCCGGTTAACAGCCGGCTTTTTTCTTGTTACCTATGAGCGTTGTCACCCTGAGCTTGTCGAAGGGCGCGCAATGGCCTTTACGCAATATGATTCGACGGACTCACCACGACAACCGCACATCTCCACAAAAAATCGGTGAAATCATTTTTCAATCGGTGTAATCCCAATTATTATCTTTGCGCCCATGAAAATGAACAAGTGGCTGCGCGCCTTCCTCATACTTTTTATTTTGGCCCTTAATATCGGCTGCGATCAGGTATCAAAATCCATCGTGCGTAAGGATATGTATCCAAACCAGGAGATCGATTATTTAGGCAGACATTTTACGCTTGAAAGAGCGGAAAACACCGGCGCTTTCCTAAGCCTGGGCGATACGCTCGGTGGCCCGGTGCATTTTGTATTACTGGTAATATTGCCGGTAGTGGCCTTGCTTTTTGGCTTGGGCTATATACTTTTTAAAACCAATATGGATAAATACAGGCTGCTGGCTATTATCCTTATTATCGGTGGGGGCGTGGGCAATTTGTACGACCGTGTTATGCATGGTTCGGTAACTGATTTTATGCATATCGATTTTATTATCTTCCAAACCGGCATATTCAATGTGGCTGATATGTCTATCATGGCGGGCATGTTTATTATCATAATCGATTCGTTTTTAAAGAGTAGAAAAGAAAAGGCGGCAGTAGCTAAAGCTAAATAGTTCTAACAGACTTAGGAGTTTTAAAAACTCTACTTAGGATATTACTTTCATTATTCGGTGTTCAACATTCGGTGTTCGATATTGCTTTTAATTTGCAAATCTCCTCCCAAATCCTAATCCCGATAAAAAAACGTATCTTTGCAAAAGTACCCGTTCGCTTTACGGTTTTGATCACCGACAAACTCTTCATTTCCGCTATGCAATCGCGTTAGCACATTATAAAAAAATATTGCATGTCATTTCAAGATTTAAATTTAATTGAGCCAATCCTCAAGGCCTTAAAAACAGAGGGATATACCATACCAACGCCAATACAGGAGCAATCCATACCCATCATACTCAAAAACCGCGACCTGCTGGGCTGCGCACAAACCGGCACCGGCAAAACGGCTGCGTTCGCTATACCTATTTTGCAGTTATTGTACCAGGACAGGCTTGAGCATAAGGAACAAAAAACCATTAAGGCGCTTATATTAACACCAACACGCGAGCTGGCCATACAGATAGATGAAAGCTTTGCAGCTTATGGCCGCCATACCGGCTTAAAGCATACCGTTATTTTCGGTGGTGTATCGCAAAACCCGCAGACAGATACCTTAAGGCGCGGCGTTGATATTTTAACTGCAACCCCCGGCCGCCTGCTCGACCTGATCAACCAGGGCTACGTTCACCTCGGCCACATCCGCATGCTGGTGCTTGATGAGGCCGATCGAATGCTCGACATGGGTTTTGTACACGATGTGAAAAAGATATTGACCAAAGTGCCCGTCAAAAGGCAAACACTGTTCTTTTCGGCAACTATGCCTAATGAGATACAGCAACTGGCTAACAGTATTTTAACCAACCCGGAGAAAGTTGAAGTTACGCCGGTATCATCAACTGCCGATACCATACAGCAGGAAATTTATTTTGTGGAGAAGGGCGATAAAAGATCCCTGCTTAACCATATCCTTAAAGATAAAAATATCCAAACCGCGTTGGTTTTCACACGTACCAAACATGGCGCTGATAAAGTAGTAAAGGACCTCATAAGGGTTGGTATTACTGCCGAAGCCATCCACGGTAATAAATCACAGAATGCCCGCCAGCGTGCGCTCACAAACTTTAAAAATCGCACTACACGTGTGCTGATTGCTACGGATATAGCCGCCCGCGGCATCGATATAGACGAGCTTACGCACGTAATTAATTACGAATTACCTAATATTCCCGAGACTTACGTACATCGCATTGGCCGCACAGGCAGGGCAGGGGCAAGCGGTATAGCCATGTCATTCTGCGATGCCGAGGAACTGGAATTTTTAAAAGATATACACAAGCTGATAGCCCGCCAGATACCTGTTAACGAAGCCCACCCTTACCCCATGAGCATGCCGGCGGCAGGAGCAAAGGCACCAGCAGCGGCCAAAAGTGGCGGTAACCGTAATGGCCAGGCAAAACGTGGCCGTGGCTATGGTAGCAGAGATGGCAAGGGTAATGCCAATAGTACTTCAGGCAGTGCGATGAGCGGTGCCAGCAGGGGCAATAACTGGCGGAATAGGGGCAGGAGGGACTAAGCCCCTGTTAATAAGTTAATAATCCCTGTTGCAGCAATAAAACTTTTGCTTTAACTTTAAATCAAAATTATCATCCAACAAATGAGGCGGCTAATTAGTCTTTTTAAAAACAAATACTTCTGGATAACAGCAGCATTTATTGTGTGGATGGTATTTTTTGATAAGAACGACCTGTTCTCACAATACCAGTACCATGAGCAATTGAGCAAGCTGAAACAGGAACGTGATTTCTACACAAAAGAAACTGCCAAAGTAAATAAAGACCTCGACGAGCTCACCTCAAACCCGGCCAAACTCGAAAAATTCGCCCGCGAAAAATACCTTATGAAGAAGGATAACGAGGATGTTTACGTGATTGTAAAGGATAAAAGTTCGGAAAATTAGTTAAGTAGTTGATAGGGTGAGTAGTTGTTCTGCGTTAATTTCAGCCCGAAAACTATTCACTTAATCAACCTAATCAACCACTCACAAACTACTAATTCAGCCTTATAGTAAACTTGGTGCCCACGTTTACAGTGCTTTCAATAGTAATGGTCCCGCCGAGCGATTCTACCTGGTTGCGTGTGATGAACAGCCCAATGCCTTTTGCATCGTCATTTTGATGAAAGGTTTTGTACATACCAAAAACCTGGTCGCCAAAGCGAACGAGGTCAATCCCCTTGCCGTTATCTTCAAATGTTAAGTAGGCATGCCTGTCATGTTCAAAAGTTGTACACATGATAATTGGCTTTATATTGTTTTGGTGATATTTTAACGAGTTGGTGAGGAGGTTCTGTAGTATGCTTTCCATATAAGCAGGGATATAATTTACGGCAGGCAACCGGCTGAAGTCGTATTCCACCCTGGCATCGAGATCGGTTATATTATTGGCTAATGCACAAATAATGCTTTTGAACAGTGGTTCAAATTCCACTGGCTTTTTATCCTTGCTAATTTCGGCCTGTATCTTTACAATTTCCTCTAGGTGCTTAACTGTCGAATTCAGGTTTTCACTTATCGAATGGATGTGCTCAAATATTTCATCTCGTTCGCTTTTTTGCGCGGTTTCCTTAAACAGGTCTACCATAAATTTCAGGTTGCCCGTATGCGAGCGCAGGTTATGCGAAACAATATAAGCGAAATTTTGCAGCCGCTTATTCTGGTCGTTCGATAGCTCAAGCGATCCTTCAAGCGCAGCCTGGCTTTTCTTAACATGATCAATATCCTGGAATACACCGCGAATGCGCATGCATTTACCATAATTATCAATTATAGGCAAGGCTTTGAGCTTGATCCATGTTAACCGGTTTTTGGCAGTCCGGAAGGGTAATTCCAGGTCAAATGGTTTACACGTTTTAATAATGTTTTCTATTGCTGAAGTAACTTCTGCGCGACCGGGCGGCTCAAAAAAGCTTGCCATTTCATCAACGGTTAGCTTTACCTGGTTGTTCAGTTCAAAAATATCATAGCCTTCGGTTGATAGCGACAGGCTTAGAGAGTTTACATCAATTTCCCATATGGCGAGTTTAGCTATTTTACCGGTCTCGTTGAAAAGCAGGTCTTTATGGGCCAGTTCCAACTCCGTCATTTTGTAGGGATGAATATTTACTATTGCCCCATACAATTTTAAAGTTGAGCCCTCTTCAATGCGCCAGCTGGTATTTTCAAACCACTGATAGCCATCGTTTTTGGTTAAAAGCCTGATCTGTACTGTGGACGAATTATTGGGAGTACGCTCGATGGTTGACCTGGTAAAGAGTTTTTTATCACCATGATAAAGCAACTGGTCGTAAAAATAAACATTGGAGCATTCAATCTCGCCTGGTACATAACCTAATAGCCGGTAAAAGCCATCGGACCATTTTACCTCCCCGTTGCTTATATTAAATTCCCATATCCCTGCATTAATGTGATTAATTACATGAGTAAATTGGGACCCGCCTATGTTGCCTGACAAATCGTGATCTTCGCTAAAACTCATATTACCTTCTCATTCATAACGCCTTTGTACATGTAAATTATGTGCCATTAATAACAAATACCAAGATTTACAACCATTAGTTGTAAGTTAAGGGCGGTTTTATAATATTGATTAATAAATAATGCCAAATATAAATATTTGGACGTATAAATCGCTATCAGCCTGTTGATTACAGTATTTAGCATATATAGATTGTAACTATTGGTTAATGGTTGCTTTATAACTTAGTACTCTATTGTGGAATATATTGCTATTGGTTTACGATGGCGCATATTAAATCGATTGCAAAATTATAATGATTGGTATTCCAATAAGAATATCGTTAACTATAAAGCAATTGTTGCTTGTCAAATATTTTTCAACAATATTTGACTGTCCTGATTAATAGGCGCAACCTATTCCAGAAAGTTTTATACGAGTTCGTTGATTGTATTTGTTGCGATATGTTTTGACGACGGCTATTTTGTAAATCAAAAAGCCGGGCAAAACCCGGCCTCAATTCAATAAAATAAATTCGAAATTGAACATTCGAAATCAAAGATTCCCCCTCAATTCCTGCTCCCTTTCTATCGCCTCAAACAAGGCCTTAAAATTCCCGGCACCAAATGACCGCGCACCTTTGCGCTGGATAATCTCAAAGAACAAAGTTGGCCTGTCTTCAACCGGTTTAGTAAATATCTGCAATAAATACCCCTCATCATCGCTATCCACCAGTATGCCCAATTCTTTCAGTGGCCCGAGGTCTTCGTCGATATGCCCTACGCGTTCGAGCAGGTCATCGTAATAAGTGGTGGGCACGGTTAAAAATTCTACACCGCGACTTTGCAGTTCCCTTACCGTTTTTACAATATCGTGCGTTGCTAATGCCATGTGCTGTACGCCTTCATCCTCGTAAAACTCAAGATATTCTTCTATCTGCGACTTCTTTTTACCTTCAGCCGGTTCATTTATCGGGAACTTTACATAACCGTTGCCATTGCTCATCACTTTGCTCATCAGCGCCGAATATTCGGTGGAGATCATCTTATCATCAAACGTGAGTATATTTCTGAAGCCCATTACGTCTTCATAAAAATTCACCCATTCGTTCATCTTGTGCCAGCCTACGTTGCCTACGCAATGGTCGACATATAGCAAGCCGGTATCAGTAGGGGTGAATGTTGTTTTATGCTCTTTATAACCCGGTAAAAACAAGCCTTTATAGTTTTTACGTTCGATAAACAGGTGAACCGTTTCACCGTAAAGTTTTATGCCGCTGGTGCGCACTTCGCCAAATTCATCTGTTATGGTTTGGGGTTGTTGATAAGGCTCTGCACCTCGTTTGGTGGTTTGTTCAAACGCATCGTAGGCATCGTTTACCCAAAGCGCCAGTACTTTCACACCGTCGCCGTGTTTTTTAATGTGTTCGGCAATAGGGTGATCGGAATGCAGCGGCGTGGTCAATACAAGGCGTATTTTACCCTGCTGCAATACATACGATGCCCGGTCGCGGACACCTGTTTCCGGCCCCGCATAAGCCAGGTCCTGGAAACCGAAGGCGCTTTTATAGTAATGCGCTGCCTGCTTGGCATTGCCTACGTAAAATTCTACGTAGTCGGTGCCGTTTAGGGGGAGGAAGTCGGCGCCAGCCCCTCCTAAATCCTCCCCGGTAGGGAGGACTTTTTTATTTTCTACTAATAATGTGTTCATGTTTAAATTTTGTTGTTAAAGTCCTCTCCTTTGGAGAGGATTTAGGTGAGGCGGCTTACTCCGCCCAACTCTTATAATAATTTTCGTCCTCAATTTTTATGGCCTCTTCCGTTAGCATCAGCGGGCGGAATGGGTCTATCATCACCGCCAATTCCTCTGTCGACTCCTTGCCTATTGATTTTTCCACCGAACCAGGCGCTGGCCCATGCGGGATACCACCTGGATGCAATGTGATCTGCCCGCGTACCACGTGCTTGCGGCTCATAAAATCTCCATCTACGTAGTATAAAACCTCGTCGCTATCCACATTGCTGTGGTTGTAAGGTGCAGGTATCGACAATGGGTGGTAATCAAACTTACGCGGTACAAAGGAGCATACCACAAAGTTGTTACCCTCAAATGTCTGGTGTACAGGCGGCGGCTGGTGCAGGCGGCCGGTTATCGGTTCAAAATCATGGATCGAAAGCGCCCAGGGGTAGTGAAAGCCGTCCCAGCCAATAAAATCAAAAGGATGTGTTCCGTAGATGTAGGGATAGATAAGTCCTTGTTTTTTAATGAGTATTTTAAAATCGCCGTGCTCATCGTGCGTCTCCAGGTCGGTTGGGCGTTTTATATCGCGCTCGCAATACGGCGAATGCTCCATGAGTTGCCCGTATTGATTACGGTAGCGCTTCGGTGGGCGTATCGGGCTGAAACTTTCTATAATAAACAGGCGGTTATCGGGCGTATCAAACTCCATCTGGTAAATGGTGCCGCGCGGGATGATCAAATAATCGCCATATACAAATTTGATCTTGCCGAAACCCGTTTTCAGTGTGCCCGATCCTTCGTGGATGAACACTACTTCATCGGCCTGGCTATTCTTATAAAAATAATCCGTCATGGATTTGCGTGGCGCGGCCAGCGAAATATGCAGGTCGCTGTTTACCAGCACCGGTTTGCGGCTTTTAAGGTAATCATCTTCCGGTTCAACCTTAAAACCGATCAAGCTGGTATGTTTCAGGTGTTTTTCGCGGGCAATCTTCGGCTCAATGCTGTAGGATTCGCCCAATTCTTTCACAATTGTCGGCGGGTAAGCATGGTAAACCAGCGAATAAAGGCTCGAAAAGCCTTCGGTGGATACCAGTTCTTCAGCATATAAACTGCCATCGGGCTTGCGGAACTGCGTATGCCGTTTCGGCGGGATTTTCCCTAATGTATGGTAAATAGGCATGGGTTCTTTTTTGGTTTATTGTTGGAATGTTGAAAGGTTGTAAAGTCGAAATTTTATACTTTACTATCTTTCAATATAATTGATAAACGATTGGTTAACCAGATGGTTTTAAGGGATGTAAGGCAACCCTACAACGTTTCAACCTTAAAACTTTACAACAAAATTAGTATTGCGCGAGGATGATACTGGCGAGCACAGCATCCCTGAAGAGCGAAGCGCCGCTCATAGAAGTTAAGCCTAATGAAAAATAAAAGCCTTTTATGATGTGCATAATTGCCGCACGAATTTAAGTGGAATAATATTATTATGCAAGGGGATTTTGTTTGGTGAATGGTGAGTAGTTGATTGGGTTGATTAAGTGAGTGGTTAAGGAAATTGGTGAATGGTTGATTGTGTTGATTAAGTGAAAGGTTGTTTTGATAAGTTCATGTAAAAAACCAACCACTCACTTAATCAACTATTCAACCTAATCAACTAAATACATTAGCTTTGCCAACAACCAATTTATTCCAATAATGAAATTAGTATCGTATAAAACTGAAGATGCCGAACACCTGGGCATTTATATAAACGGACATATTTATAACCTCAACTCCTGCGATAAGCTGCTGCCTGATAATATGGACGCCTTTTTATGGGGCGGCGACGAACTGATGGACCGTGCTAAAAAAGTTAATGAGGCAATCACTTTAGGTAAAATGGAGGCCAGAGAGGAATTATTTTATGAATTGCTGGCACCGGTACCGCACCCGACTTCGTGCCGTGATGGTTATGCGTTCCGCCAGCATGTGGAGACCGCCCGCCGTAACCGTAAGGTGCCCATGATACCTGAATTTGACCAATACCCGGTGTTTTATTTTACCAATCATAACGCTATACAAGGTTCAGGTGAGATAGAATGCATGCCCGACCATTTTCAAAAGCTCGATTTTGAGCTGGAAGTGGCGGTTGTGATCGGTAAAAAAGGGCGTAATATCAGGGCTGCCGATGCCGACAATTACATAGCCGGCTACATGATCATGAACGATATGAGCGCCCGAACTCTTCAATTGGAGGAAATGCTGCTCAATCTCGGTCCGGCTAAGGGAAAAGATTTCAGTACGGTTATCGGCCCCTGGCTGGTAACACCCGATGAACTGGAGCATTACAAAACCTGGCCGAAACCCGGTCACACAGGCAATGCTTATAATATGAAAATGGTTTGTCATGTGAACGGCAAACAAGTTTCGGCCGGTAACTTAGCCGATATGGAATGGACATTTGCTGAGATCATTGAGCGTTGTGCTTACGGCTGCGATGTGCTGCCCGGCGATGTGATCGGCTCGGGTACTGTCGGTACGGGCTGTTTTCTGGAGTTGAATGGTACGGGTTTGCTTAACGACCCTAACTATCAACCCCAATGGTTACAGCCAAATGATTTGGTAGAGATGGAAGTGACAGGGCTAGGGGTTTTGGGGAATATTATTAAGAAGGCGAGTAGTAATTTTTCATTATTAGATCTGAAAAAATAATTTAATATCCATGTCATCCTGAGTGACAGCGAAGGACCTGTCCGCGTATTAACAAAGTTTGCAGGCACTTCGCTGTCGCTCAGTGTGACAAATTATAATACAAAATGCTTTCACTAAAAACGTCCGATCTTACCCCACTTCAAATACATAACTACCTCAATTACTCGGTAGCGCCACGGCCTATTTGCTTTGCTTCTACCATTGATAAAGAAGGCAACGTAAACCTCAGCCCGTTCAGCTATTTTAATGTGTTTAGCGTTAATCCGCCGGTTTGCGTGTTCTCACCATCGCGCAGGGTGAGGGATAACACCATCAAACATACGCTCGAAAACATTCGTGAAGTGCCGGAATGCGTGATAAACATTGTCAACTATACTATGGTACAGCAAACCTCGCTATCCAGTGTGGAATATCCTAAAGGTGTAAACGAATTTATAAAATGCGGCCTTACACCTATAGCATCCCAACTGGTAAAACCGCCTCGAGTGACGGAATCTTATGTGCAGTTTGAGTGCGTGGTGAAAGATATTATTTCACTGGGCGATAACGCCGGCGCCGGCAACCTCGTCATCGCAGAAATAAAAATCATCCACATAAATGAAGATATACTGGATGCCGATGGCTGGATAGACCAGGCAAAGATAGACCTGGTGGCGCGTTTAGGCGGCGATTACTATTGCCGGGTAACCAAAGACAACCTGTTTAAAGTAGCCAAACCCAATACCAAAATAGGCATAGGCGTTGATGCGCTACCGCACAATATCCGTAACTCCAAAGTGCTTACCGGCAATAACCTCGGCCAGTTAGGTAACCTTGAAACGTTGCCAAATGACATCGACATTGAAACGTACTCACAAAGCCCCGAAATAAAAGATTTGCTGGATGCCACTATTGGCGACGGCCAAACGCGTGAACTGCAACTGCATTTAAAAGCTAAACAATTGCTTGATGAGGGGAAGGTAGTGGAAGCGATGGTAGTATTGTTTATAGCGTAGCTGTAATGTCAATCTGCGGTTTCCCAATCATCATATCGAAACCAAAATATCTTATTTGTATGGCCGAATTTAATGATCCGTTTTTTTGGCTTTATCATTTTTCGTAATACTTTATCATATTCTAAAGTTTTATTGCTGTCGTAAACAACAATGCCTTTCTTACCACAAGCTTCAAGGATTTTCACTTTTATAAAAAGGTTTTTCTCATTCCTGGCGATAATTATGCCTTTTGCTACGCAACTGTCTTTAAACCATTGATTTTCTTGACGTTCTGATGCATATCCCCACCGATAATTGTAATTAACAGTATCGCCACTTTTGTATTCTTCAAATTTTAATCTTTCATCTGCAACTTCTTTTTGCCCTGTTTTTTTCCAATAGTCTTTATAATATACGGTTTGCTCCTGTAATCTTATTGCTTCACCTATTAAATACCTATGGTAGCTGGTAAGTATAATACCAGACATGTCTTCCGGGTTAGAAATTCCGATTTCATCGAAATACTTCGAAAGTCGCGAGCCACCCCAGAGTTGCCAGTTATTTCTCATCCACATACCAAAGCCCAGGTGCGCTTCTGCCACAAAATGATTTTCCGACCACGATTTGACCTTTCTCTTTGTAGAATCATTCCAGAATTTATCTATCTGTTTAAAGCAATCCTGCAAATCTTTTGGAATGTAAACGCCTCTTAAACTATCGGTTGACCATCTTATGGCATCTTCTTTATCCCATTTTTTCTGTGTGTCTTGGTAAGGTTTTAATATGGCTTTTTCATCAATCGGTTGATTTAGTAGGTGTTTTTTAAAAGCGATCAATATTACGGCCTGTTTATTAGGAATATAAGTAATGCCATTGTCTGACAAATACTTATCTATTTTTTTATCTTCATTATCTGTGTTGATCCATTCAAAAACTAACTTAAATTGCCCTCCCCATGGATATGAAATATTGATAAGTTTATCGTCGGGCGTTTTTTTTATGAGATTTTTAATACTGTCCGAAGTAGCAGTTTGCAATATGTTAACAGCCTGTTTTAGATTTTTCGGGGCTTTTTTATCCTGTCCTGCACATAAAAATGCACGGCACAATGAAATTGAGAAAAGAAGAATCAGCAAATATTTCACAGAGGGATAGGGTTTATCTTCAATAATACAGAATTAAATCCAAAATATAAATCTATATCCCCAACATACTCTTCAACTTCACATATCCCGTTTTGCTTACCGGTATTTAGCACCGGATTTGAGGATGGCGAGGTGACTGTCCTTTTCATAAGGGTCGATGCGGGTGATCTGTTGTATGAAAATGTTTTTCTTTTGGACTATTTACTCATGTAAGTTTTATATTCATCGCCTATATCAGTTATATCTGCCGATACCGGTTTATCCTTGCCGTTGAACAAAATAACTCCCCAATTAATCGAATCTAACTGCATTTTGAAAGTTTGGCCCGAAACAGACCTGAAATTTAAAACGCCATTTGAATACATATTTATTCGTTTCACCTTAACAGAATCTAAATATGTTGTCGCCTGGTCTATATAGTATATATTATCGCTAACAATTTCGTTATAGTCGCTTTCCGGAGTGGATTTTTTTAGTTTGTCGATCTTTTTAAGATTTGGAGATAAAATAATTGCACACTGAAAATTAATTTCTCTTTTTTGCTGTTTTTTAAGTGATGCCAATTTAGCATGATAACTGTGTAACCTGGGAGCATCGTGTTTACATGAAAATAAAAACACTAAAGCAAGTAGAGTTATAGGTCGCATTAATTAAAGTTCTTATTACTTGGAGATACCAAAATATATAGTTGCCAATAAATCTAATCAAAATCCCGTTATATCCCCAACACACTCTTCAGCTTCACATACCCCGTTTTGTTAACCGGTATTTTTAGTGCCGGATGTACTTAATTTAAATTGAAGCTCAAACTATTTATTAGTTATTGTTATATCAGTTGCAATTAATTTTAAAAGATTTATTTCCTTATTCACCCAAAAATATTTCCGATAAGTTTTATAAAGATCAGTTTCTTCTGTTTCAGGCATATAAATATGCTGCGTTTTTTTACCCCAATAAAGATCGGCATGTTCAAATCCACCATCAGATTGTAAAGCAAACACATACTTCCATTTTTTGTCGCGGGCAATTAAGATAGGTGTGACAGATATAAAGTAAGGGATTGATTTACAGTCGTTCAGCAATCTTTTCGCAGGTTTATCATTACAATCAAAATCCAGTGTATAGTATTTACCTTGTTGTTTATAGATAAGAACATTCTCAGTAAGCGTGTAGCCTGATAACATATAACATTGAGGCTTTGCTGATATTTCACATTCGCCACAATAAGCATAGTAATGAATAATGGTGTCGACATGAATACTTTGCAACGAATCGATTTTATATTTGCTTAGCTTTTCGACGCCATTTTCTTTTTGCGCAAAGGCATTATAAATAAACACAATAAATAATAGTGTTAGAAAGTATCTCATGGGTGCTTATTATTACCAACCATATTTTATTAGGGTTAATAACTTTTGGTTATAAATCATTGGCAGTTTGAATATAAAGTATTAACAAATTCGAAATTGAACATCCGAAATTCGAAATCTCCTATTATATCCCCAACACACTCTTCAATTTCACATAACCCGTTTTGCTTACCGGTATTTTAGCGCCGGATTTGAGGATGGCGAGGTGACTATCCTTTTCATAAGGATCGATGCGGGTGATCTGTTGTATGGCAACCATGTAGGAGCGGTGTACGCGTACAAAGTGGCGCGGGTCGAGCATTTGCTCAAAGAAGTTCATGGTTTTGTTTTTGAGGTAGGAGCCTTCCTGGGTAAAAACGCTCACATAGTCGTCGTCTGCCTGTAGGTATTGTACATCCTGTACGGGAATGATCTTTACCTTGGTGCCGGTTTTTACTACTATGCGTTCATGCTGTGCAGGAGAATGGGATACTGCTTCAAGTAAATCTTCGGTTTTTTTGCTTTGCTGGGCAGGCGCACCGGCTTGTGCAAGGTACTTTTCAACAGCTTTGTGAAAGCGATCTTTGTTAAAGGGTTTCAGCAGGTAATCTATTGCGTGGGCTTCAAAGGCTTTTATAGCATATTCGTCATACGCAGTAGTGAAAATTACTGCCGGCGGCTGGTCAACCAGCTCCAGCATTTCAAAGCCGTTTATCTTGGGCATTTGTACGTCCAAAAAAACAAGGTCGGGCTGGTGCTGCTGGATGGCTTTAAGGCCTTCAAAGCCATCGCCACATTCCTGCAAAACCTCTATCCGATCTGCAAAATCCTGTAAATATTCCAGCACCACCATTCGTGCCAGCGGTTCATCGTCAATAACTAATGCGCGTTTCATGCCTGCGGAATTTTTATAATAGTTGTAAATATATCATCATTTGCATGAGTTTCCATCAGGTCATTACGCGCGAATAACAAATAAAGCCTGCGCTGTACGCCGCGCAAACCAAAGCCTGTGCCTTTCGGCCGGGAGGTTTGGGCATCATAAGGGTTTTGCACCATAATGATGAGCTGATTGCCCTCAATTTCGGCGCGAATGCTGATGATCACTTTTTCGGTAGTATCGTACAAGCCGAATTTAATGGCATTTTCCACTATCGGCTGTAAAAGCATGGTAGGCAGCATGGCTTCATCGCAACGCTTGTCGCAACTGATCTCCGTTTCCAGCCGGTGACCGAAACGCACTTTTTCGATATCGAGGTACAGGTTTAGGTGTAGCAATTCGTCTTTAAGCGGTACAAGCAACTGATCATCTTTTTTTAATGTCCCCCGCAAAAAGTCCGAAAGCTGGTGTATCATCTTGCGGGCTTCATCAGGCTTAAAACCGATCAGCGCGTTAATGGAGTTAAGACTGTTAAATAAAAAGTGCGGCTGTAATTGCTGGCGAAGGTTATATAATTCGGCATCGCGGGCCAGTTTCTCGGCTTCGGAACGGCGTTTTTCGGTTTCTTTGTGGTCGAGTTGGGAGTACCACAGCATGCTGATCATTGCCATCCAGCCTATCGCCATAAAATCGCCAAAAAAGCGGATAGCCAGCGATTGCGATAAAAAGTTGATATAAATTTTATCGTTGTTAAGATAAGGCAATATCCATCGGCAACCGGCAGCGCTTATTCCGGCCAGCGCCAGGCACCAGATGAGCAGGTTGATGTAACTGCCCTTGCCCGGCTGATAGTAACGCAGGTTATTGTTGATGAGCCAGCAGGCAGCCGCCAGCAATATGGTGCTCACCAAACCATCGATACCGGCCACAACCCAATAAAAACCAAAGCTATGTACAATGTATATCACCAGTGCTGCCCATACCACCCCGCAAGCGATGAAGAGGCCGTATAATCTTGATGTTGATATAGATTGTAGCAATGTCAAAGCTATGATGCTGGTTTAATTAATTTTTCAATCCTAATAACGCCGATTTATGGTGCGCCCACGCGATATACAAATCGGCATCGGCAGGTTCATGAATGTTGTAATATAACTCGGCACCATCAGTCAGCTCATTTAATTGGTTTATTTCGGCCACATCAATAAACTGCCATTGAACAGGTTGCCTTTTGTTGTTCAAAAAGCTATCCTGGTTGCTTATGCCGATGAGCATGGCTTTTTTAAATGCATCCTGTTCGCTGGCGGCATTTACCAGGCGCAGTTGTTCGTCAAACTGCGCCTGGTGGTCGCCATCGCCGCTTATAACCCTGAAAACTAATTTTGCTACGTACCAGTTCATTCTTTGTTAGATATGAGATTTTAGATGTGAGATTTGAGACCGAAGATTGTTTGATCTCAAATCTCATCTCTTATCCAATTAATAACAGATGCGATAATTAAGATATAATCTTTGAGTTTTATCTCAAATCTAATATCTCAAGTCTCACATCTAATCAATAGCTGCGTATATCAATTCCTGCGAATATGGATACGCCTTTTATTACTAATATCTTGTTGCTATCCTGTATAACGCCCGTTTTTATGCGTTTATCATCTATGCCGGCAAATACCGCAGCGGTGTCTGACACTACCTGCCAGTTTGATGGCACAATTATTTTTGAGCCGCCGAATATCTGCACAATGTCAACCACCACGCGACCATTAATATCGGCCTGGGTGAAATCCAATTCCGTGCCGCCAAAAATATTTACCACATCGCCGCCTTTAAAGTTTTTGGAGAAAATGGTTTTAACCACATTGCCAAAAACAGATACGGTATCCAGCACATCATCGCCCGGATGAGCGGTCGACGGGCCACCAACTGGCGGAACTGTTGTTGCGCCTGTCGGATCAGTTTGGTTAACCGGGTCAATAGGGGGTACCGGTGTAACAGGGTTTTCAGGACTGCCATATTTATAACCATATTTATAGTTGTACTTGTCCCACTTTTTTTCCCACTTATTATCCCATTTGCGTTTCCATTTTTCTTCATCCCAGGGCTGCTTACGCCTTAATATCAGCCATAAACCTAAACCAATAATAGCTATCGGCCATACAAAATCCCATGCGTCAAAATTCTTGAATATATGGTCGCACATAAAAACGCCACCTATCAGTACCATTATCAGCCACGACGAATTGCGGAAATTAGACCGGGCACCTACGTAAAGGCCCCAGATGATGAGCCAGGTATACCAGCCGAATATCCAGTCGGCAATAGCCCATACGTTTAATTGCTGGAGCAGGAACATAACGCCAATCCCCAGCAAAATAAGCCCGGCTATCACTTTCCCGTTGTGCGGCTTATTGGGTTGGTTTTCTATATCAATACTCATGATTATATTTTCTAAAAATGTCTTTTTTAATCTGTTATTTTCTCTCCCAGTTATTGCCGTTCCAGCGCTGATTACGCCTGAAAACCATGAACAGCCCTATGCATATCATAGGCACAGGCCAAAGTATGGCATAACTTAGCGAAGGTATAATATTAGGCAATAAAAATACAAAGCCAACGGCTAATAAAACCATCCAGTTGGTTTTTCTGAAATTACTTTTTGCCCCTATTATTATGGCGAATATGATAAGGAATATAGGCCAGCTAAATAACCAGTGCGGCAACAAAATAAAACTTACACCTTTAAGCAGGAATAAAAAGCCTGCACCTAATAAAATAATGCCTGCTATGGTTTTGCTGTTATATGTTCCGTGTTGCGGAGTGTTGAGTTGATTTTCCATTGTGTGCTAATTTAATGTTAAACCAAAAGTACAGCAGCAGCAAACGCCGCCCTATATTAAATAGGTAGTGCAGCTAAACAAGTCGGTGAATGGAGAAAAGTTGTCGGTGAAAATGCAGGCGGATTTTTGCCGGTTGGAGATTATTTATATTTTAGGGCGAACTATTGAACAAACATGGAACAGGAATACACAACTTCTACCGGGTATAAGATATTTTATGGCGTTGCGGCTGCGGTACTCATTATATTCACTCTCGTAATTTATGTATCCACTGCTAACAACGATAACAGTAACGAATACCATAGCCATGCCGGTTTGCTGGTATTGCCTATCCTGGGATTTGCCGGGGCAATTTTAATTGTGATCAACCTTATTAAACGGAAGATTGTCGTATCCGACGGGGGGATAACATATGCTAACATCTGGGGATCAAAAGAGATATCATATCAAGATATTAAAGGGTTTAGGGTGGGTGAGAAAGCCATTTTCATTATCCCGGCTACAGAAGGATATTCAAAATTAATGATTAAAGATTATGCGAGTATTGATGACAATAAAGGGTTCAGACAATGGCTTGGCGAAAACTTTAAAGATCTGGATAAAGAGGAGTTCGAGGAAGCAAAAAAAGAAATTTTACAAGATGCCTCATTAGGCGCAACAGAGCAGGACCGTGAGCAGGTGTTTAACAATGCCCGCAAGTATACCATGATTTATAGCATGACCGGTTTAGGGCTATTCTTCCTGCCGGTATTTTTCCATTACAGTAGTATTTATTTGTCGATGCTGCTACTGATTTATCCTGCGATCGGTATGCTTTTGATGGCCTGGAGCAAGGGGTTAATAAGATTATTCGCACCCAAAAACAGCGCTTATGCTGCCATATTCATGGGGCTGCTTTTACCTGCTGCCGGTACAGCATTGCAAATATTTACCGCTGATAATATATTGAATTTTGATAGCTTATGGGCGCCGGCAGGGGGGCTGGCTATTGTACTTTTTGTAGTGTTATATTTCCTTTCGGTAGTAAAAACAAAAGCGACATTACAAAGCCAGGTTGCATTTATATTACTAATCGGCTGTAGTTACGCTTTAGGGATTGTGTTCCAGGTTAACTGTAATTTTGATAATTCGACCCCGCAGGTATTTCAATCAACTGTTGTTGATGAGCACATAACGCATGGTAAGTCTACCAGCTATCACCTCATCTTAGGCGAATGCGGCGCATTCCGGGGTAATGAAAACATATCAGTCTCCAGCTCATTTTATGACAGTGTGCCAGTTGGAACCAAACTAAACGTCTACCTTAAAAAGGGAGCATTAAATGCGCCGTGGTTTTATGTAAAAACAAATTAAACCGCAGGTTACCTGATGGCTTAAACCATTTGCATCGCTGTCTTTTACCAAATCTTTACTCTTTGATCTTCGGGTTTGTAATTTTTATCACCAGGCTGCACGCCGAATGCCTGGTAAAAAGGTTCAAAATTCATTAATGGGCCGTTCACCCTCCACATAGCCGGCGAATGCGGATTGGTGTTCACATATGTACGCAGGAACGCATCTCTTGTTTTTACCCTCCATATCCTGGCCAATGACAGGAAGAAACGCTGGTCTGGTGTAAAACCGTCAATTTTATCGGTGCTTTTTCCTTGTGGCGTCATCTTAAATGCATCGTAAGCTATAGCAACGCCGCCATTGTCAGCAGTGTTTTCGCCCAATGTTAAAGCTCCTTTTATATGTACAGTATCCAGCACAGTAAATGAGCTGTAGAGATCGGCTAATTGTTTGGTTTTCTCCCTGAATTTTTGATAATCTTCCTTTGTCCACCAGTTTTTAACGTTGCCGTCCTTATCAAACTGTGCGCCCTGGTCATCAAAAGCATGTGTCATTTCATGGCCTATTACCATTCCGATACCTCCATAATTGATCGCATCATCTGCTGAAAAATCAAAGTAAGGATATTGTAAAATACCCGCCGGGAAGACGATCTCATTAGCGGACGGATTATAATAAGCTGTAACTGTAGCTGGTGTTACACCCCATTCTGTTTTGTCCACCGGTTTGTTCAATTTTGCCAATTGATATTGATAGTCGTTTTGGTTAAGCGAAAGAACATTTTCAAAGTATGCGCTTCTGCTAATTTGTACCTTATCGTAATTCCGCCACTTATCCGGATAACCTATTTTCTTTTTAATGGCATACAGTTTCTCTATTGCTTTTTGTTTGGTGCTGTCACTCATCCAGTTAAGATGATTGATCCTGTTTTCGAAAGCTTTCTGGAGGTTGTTTACTAATGCAAGCACACGTTTTTTCGCATCCTCATTAAAATATTTTTTTACATAAAGTTGCCCTAAAGCCTGCCCCAAATAGCTATCGACGTTTTCCGTCATGATTTGCCTGCGCGATTTTTCCGTAGCTTGCCCGGATAAGACTTTATTAAACTCAAACGAAGCATCGACGAAAGGTTTACTAAGTGTTTCAGCATAGTTTTCGAGGGTTCCGGCTTTTAAGTAAATCTTCCAGTCATTTATGGTGACTGATTCAAACAGTAAGTTTAATTTATTGTAATAAGCGGGCTGGGCCACGTCTATCGAATCGGTTATTGCACCCAAATTGGCAAGCAAAACCGTCCAGCCTACATGAGGTTGCGTTTTTGCAAGGGAAGCAACCGCTAACTTATGGTAATTCGCATTAATATCTCTTAGTTCAACATTCGTTTTATGGGATACTGCAATTTGCTTTTCTATGCCATATGCAATAGCCGCATCCTTTGTCGCTGCGGTAAAGCTACTTCCGGTTAGTTGAAATAAAGTAAGGATGTATTTTTTATAGGCTTGTTGAATGACAAGTGTAGGTGAGTCTGTTTTGAAATAATAATCTCTGTCAGGTAAGCCAATGCCTCCCTGGTAAACATGAGCAATATTGATTCCGCTGTTTTTGTTATCGGGAGCAATGCCAAAGCTAATAATTGAGGAATTTCCCGATTTTAATTCAGTTGCTACAAATCTGAGTAAGGATGCTGTATTGTCAATAGCATTAATTTGCTCCAGTATGTATTTTATGGGTTGATATCCCCGGTGATTGATTGTTGTGAGATCCATACCGGATGCGTAGAAGTCACCTACCTTTTGCTCAATAGTGCCCCTGGTGTTCCTGGTTTTTGAAACACTATCAAGAATATGTTGCAGCAGTAGTTTTTGCGGGATATTTAGAAATGAATAAGAACCTACACCCGCTTGATCGTTTGCGATCCTCACGGTGTCGTACCAGCGGCCGTTAACATAGCGAAAAAAATTGTCGCCGGGTTTTATTTGCGGGTTCAATCCGGCTACGTCAACAAAGCTTTTCTTTTGAGCATCCGAATAGTTCCATATAGTTAAAGAGACCACGGTTAAACAAAGGCAAAGTAATTTATTCATAAAAATGAAGATTTGCTTAAAGATATAAATTTTTCGTACAACATGAGAGGTTTGGCAAGCGAGCAAACTTACCCGAAATATAAACAGCAGGCATATCAGGCAACAAAGAAATTCAGATCTTTCAACGCAAGGCCCCTAATTTAAAAAGAGCCGGGAAAGATTCGCTCGATGAGTCTTTAAATAGGCCGCAATTTAGTTAAACCGCCGGTTCCTGCTGGCTCAAACAATGAAAGCTACCTAACCCCCAGATAATATCAGTTGAGTCGATGCCGACAACTTTCCTGTCGGGGAAGCATTGCTCCAAAATTTCAATTGCTTTATCATCCTTCACGCAGCGAAAAGTGGGCATAATTACGGCCGAATTAGCGATATAAAAATTGGCGTAAGAGGCAGGTAGCCGTTGCCCGGCATAAAAAACAGGGTCGGGCATGGGCAGCTCAACAATATTCAGTTGCTTGCCGTTGAGCAGTCGCATGGTTTTTAGGGTTTCCAGGTTTTCCTGCAGGATGTGGTAGTTCTCGTCATTTTTGTTTTCTTCAACTACGGTAACTACGGTGTCTTCGTTCGTAAAGCGTGTCAGGTCGTCGATATGACCGTCAGTATCATCGCCGATGATGCCATCGCCTAGCCATAACACCTGTTCAACGCCGTAATATTTTTGCAGGTAGCCCTCAATTTGTTCCTGGTTCAACTGCGGGTTTCGGTTCTCGTTCAGCAGGCAGGCCGTGGTGGTTAAAACGGTGCCTTTGCCGTTAAAATCAACCGAGCCGCCTTCCATTATAATTCCCGGATGATAAACCGGTAGATTAAACCGTTCGGCTATTTTAGTAGGGATAACATCATCTAAATCGAAAGGCGGATATTTACCGCCCCAGGCGTTATAGCCCCAGTCGACAATTACTTTTTGCCTCGTTTGTGGGTTGATCAAAAAAGCAGGCCCATGATCACGGCACCAGGCATCATTAGTTGGGAAATGATAAAACTCAACCTTGCTCATATCCGCCCCGGCAACATGCAATTGCTGTTTGGCAAACGCAGCCATCTGCTCATCCTTTACATTGATGCGCACTAACTCACCCTCAGCCAGAACTTTTATGAACTCAGCATAACGGTTATAGATCAGGCCGATCTTACCTGGCCATGATTCTTCTTTATGCGGCCAGCTAAGCCAGGTGGCTGTGTGTGGGTGCCATTCAGCGGGAAAGAAGAAGCCCTGCGAAGCAGGGGAGTCGGATGATGATTGATGTTTCATTAAATTGTTTTTCCAACGTCATTGCGAGGAGCCCGCTGGCCTGCGATTAGTGCTGCGACGAAGCAAGCTCTGCGTAGGCATATCGGCCTGCATGGTCTTTACCTGTAAACGCAGAGGTTGCTTCGTTCCTCGCAATGACACTTTTGTTAATCTTCGTCAATTAAGCGTTTTGTAATCGGCTGATAAGAATCTATCCTCCTATCCCTCAAAAACGGCCAGTGACTGCGGTAATAATCCGTTTTATCCAAATCCAGTTCCTGAACGATTACTTCCTCATCGGTATGTGAGGCCTGGTAAAGCACCCTGCCGAATGGGTTGGACACAAACGAGCCGCCCCAGAACTTCAGCTCGCCTTCCTGCCCGGCGCGGTTCACGCTCACCACGTGTACGCCGTTGGCCACTGCATGAGAGCGTTGTATGGTTTGCCAGGCATTGTATTGCTCGGTGTTGGTATCATCATTTTGCGAAGTTGCCCAGCCGATAGCGGTTGGATAGAATAATATTTCGGCGCCCATTAGCGCGGTGATGCGGGCTGCTTCGGGGTACCACTGGTCCCAGCAGATGAGTACGCCTATTTTAGCAAATTTGGTTTTGAACACTTTGTAGCCCAAATCGCCGGGAGTGAAGTAAAATTTTTCGTAAAAACCGGGATCGTCCGGTATGTGCATTTTGCGGTATTTACCTAAATAGCTGCCATCTGCATCCAGTACCGCAGTAGTGTTGTGGTAAACGCCCTGTGCACGTTTTTCAAAAAGCGAGGCAATGATCACCACGCCCAGTTCAGCCGCAACTTTTGATAAAGCATCTGTCGATGGGCCGGGAACTGCTTCAGCCAGTTTAAAGTTATCATAATCCTCTACATCGCAAAAATACAGCGAGGTAAACAGTTCCTGTAAGCATACTATCTGCGCACCTTTTTGGGCTGCTTCGTGTACCTTTTCAATGGCTTTTTGCAGGTTCTGCTGTTTGTCGGCAGTGCAGGTCATTTGCACCAGGCCTACTTTTACATTGCTCATGGCGCAAAATTAATATATTGGTTATGATTTCACCGATTTTGAAGTGATTTCACAGATTAAGTTACAGTTAAGTGATGATTAACCGGGTGGTTGTTGGCATTATTTATCGAATGTTACTTAGCATAAACAGTGTAATCATTCAACTAATCGGTGTAATCATTAGATAAATCGGTGAAATCCACAAAAATAAAATAGTAGCTTTGCGCCGAAATGTCGGAAATCGAGCAATCTATCATACAAGAGGTTGAGGAAGAAGTGAAACCCAAAACCTGGAAAGACACTCTCTGGAGCATAACCAAAACGGTATTAAAGTTTGCCGTAACAGGCGGTTTGCTTTATTATGTTTTTAGTAAAGTGCATTTCAGCGATGTTAAAGGCCGTATGCTCCATGCCAACTATTGGTTTATGGCGGCAGGTGTTTTCTTCTATTTTGCATCCATGGTAGCATCATCATGGCGCTTGTTGAGTTTTTTTAAATCCATTAACCTTCGTCTTAATACCAAATTTAATATGCGGCTGTATATGCTGGGCATATTTTATAATTTCCTGTTGCCTGGTGGTATCGGTGGTGATGGTTATAAGATATGGCTGCTCAACAAAAAATATAGCCTTCCTGCCAAAAAAGTATTCTGGGCAATATTATTCGACAGGCTGAGCGGGTTATGGGCTATCGGGCTGATCGTTGTGGCATTAAAGATATTCAGCCCGCAAATCAATGTAAGCTTTAGTATTCCATTGGCTGTGTTTGGTATTGGCAGCGTGGTATATTATTTCGTAGTAAAGAAATTTTTTAAAGACTTTGCAGGCGAACACTTTTATAAAGGCCATGCCAAAGCTGTTTTGGTACAGGCATTCCAGGTGCTGACCATTATTATGGTGCTTTTAGGGCAGGATTTTACCGGCAAATTTGCGCCATATCTGTTGGCATTCCTCGTTTCGGCATTGGCTGCGGTCGTGCCAATTACTATTGGCGGTGCAGGCGCCCGTGAGCTTATCTTCCAAAAAGGCGCGCCGTTTTTTCATATCGATGCAGGTTTAGGCATATACCTCAGTATCTCGTTTTACCTGATATCCCTGGTTGTCGCCTTGTTTGGCATCTACTACGTGATCCGCCCTTCAAGGCTTGAAGACGGGATAAATAAAGCAGACAAACCTACGGTGGAAAAAGGGCCTGTTATAAAATAATATTCTGATTTTTTACTCATTTCAGAATAATGATCTGAAACTTGCAATTGCGATAACCATTTACCGAAATTGGCGTTCTATTACAACCCACGTCGATTTTATTATGTCCGATTTTAATGATTTTGGTAACCCACAGGTTGCCGCGTTGCCCGCGCATTTAAAACAATTTATTGTAGAGCAGCACTACGAACACTATACGCCCGTCGATCATGCCGTATGGCGCTACGTGATGCGCCAGAACTATAGCTTTTTAAAGAATATTGCCTATTATCCTTACATCCCGGGCCTTAAAGCAGCCGGCCTCACTATTGAAAAAATACCGAGTTTGCAGGAAATGAATGATGCCCTCGGCAAGATCGGCTGGGGTGCTGTAACTGTTGACGGTTTTATACCGCCTGCCGCCTTTATGGAATACCAGGCTTGCAGGGTATTGGTTATTGCTGCCGACATCCGTCAACTGAACCACATTGAATACACGCCCGCACCGGATATCATCCACGAATCCGCTGGGCATGCGCCAATTATTGCCGATAAGGACTATCATCAATACCTCAGCTACTTCGGTTCGATAGGGGCGAAGGCGATGTTTTCAGCGCAGGATTTTGAGTTATATGAGGCTATCCGAGCGCTGTCAATCCTGAAAGAAATGCCCGATGCGGACCCAAACGAATTGCGAAAAGCCGAAGAACTGGTAGCTTATCGACAGGAAAATATGGGCGAGCCATCTGAAATGGCGCTGTTGAGCCGTCTCCACTGGTGGACGGTTGAATACGGGCTGATCGGTACGCTGGAAGATCCTAAAATATATGGTGCAGGATTGTTGTCATCCATTGGCGAAAGCGCCAGCTGCATGATGCAGGATGTAAAAAAGCTATGGTACAATAAATATGCGGTAAACTACACTTATGACATTACCAAACCCCAGCCACAGTTATTCGTTACGGCAACTTTTCAGAATTTGATCGATGTATTGGAACAGTTCGCCAATACCATGTCATTTCGCGTAGGTGGGGCTTATGGATTGAAAAAAGCTATTGAAAGTCGCAACACCTGCACCGCAGTTTACAGTTCGGGTTTACAGGTTTCGGGTACATTTGTTGAGTTTAAGGAGGATGAAAATGGTGTTTATTTCCTTAAAACACTCGGCGCAACAGCGCTGGCGGTAAATAACAAGCAATTGAAAGGCCATGGCAAGGATTATCACAAAGATGGTTTCAGCTCGCCGGTTGGAAGGCTTAAAGGCACGGATACACCATTGGAGGATTTTACAGATGATCAGCTTGCGGACATCGGCATAAAAGAAGGTGAATTGGCCACTTTAAATTTTGAAAGCGGTTTGACCTTGATGGGAAGCGTCAAAAATATCCATTCCTCAAACGGCAAAAATCAAATTATAACTTTTACAGATTGTACCGTTAAGGATAGAGATGGAAAAACCCTTTTTGAACCAGATTGGGGTGTTTATGATATGGCGGTAGGCGAAAAGATAATTTCGGTGTTTTGCGGAGCTGCGGATAAGGACGAGTTTTTGGAGATAGCTTATAAATCGAATATGGAAACGCATCATGTTAAGTATGATGAGAGCACCCTCGAACTACACGCGCTATATCAGCAGGTGCGCAACCGCAGGCATAAGGGCGGCGATTATGGCTATTTGGGGAACGTTTGGCGTATGCTGCAAGCCAAACATTATGATGATTGGCTTTGCCCGCTTGAAATATTGGAACTGCTTGAGCACGAGAATGCCGAACCCGCACTGGCTGCTGAAATAAAGAGCTTTTTGATGAATAAAGCTGCAAGTGAACCGGAATTCACAAAACTTATTAACGATGGTTTATATTTAATTGCGCACCCGGTTGAAGAAAATTTGGTTGTATAGCTAAATGGTAATAATTTGGCGTATGACAATTTTAAAAATAGCAGTTGACGATAGCCATGCCGAAGAATTAAAAAAAATGCTTCGCGAGGCAGGTTACTTTAGGTTTGTTGAGGAAGAACAGATAACAGAATACCACGATTACCGGAACTCCTATAACCGCATAAGAAAATTACTGGATACCAATAAAGTGCGGAATGCTTTTAAGGCATAAAATTGGCTTGAATTATTTTCAATAATCGGGATGTATCAATAGTAGAATATTCTGATTTGTCGTATATCGCTGCCAGGTAAACGGTATCTTCTTTTATCAAAACGTATGTTATAACTCTTGCCCCGCCACTTTTGCCGCGGCCTTTGGCTGACACGGCCATGCGAATTTTATAAAAATTCTTTCCTAATGATATGCCACTTTCGGGATTTAATTCGATTTCAGAACTTAATATTTTCAAGTCTGAATATATAGAGGGATATTTTTTTGATAAATGCTTTATTTGTTTTTCAAAGTAAGTTGTATACTTAATCTCAATGGCCATTTAGGAGGTCTTTTAAGCTTTTTAAATTAATATTGCCCTCTACATCTTTTTTTATTTCTTTGACCGATGAGGCAAATTCTTCGTAAAATATCTCTGTATTTAACTTCTTTTGTATTTCTTCCCAATCATGTATCGGGACTATTACTGCAGTCTTTTTGCCTTTTTCGTCCGTAACAACTTGTATGCTCATATAACAAATTTACGTATTAATAAATAATAATAACACTAAAGTAGTAGTTTAGGGACGATAAACTTTTTAAAAAATAGCTGTATCACTTTCCAAGAAGTATGAACATCATTATAACAGGCGCCAGTAGCGGGGTGGGTTTTGAAGCGGTAATTGAGCTGGCCGCGACAGGTAAACATAAAATAATAGCGCTCGCGCGGTCGCAGGATAAACTGGAACGGCTGCTTGAAATTGCCAACGGCCTCGCTCCGGAAGCAAAACTATATGCCATAGCTTTTGATATTGTGCACGACGATTATTCCGGATTGCAGCAGTTTATCGGGGCCAATTTTGATAACCGGGTTGATGTGCTGATAAACAATGCCGGTGTGCTCATCAATAAGCCATTTGCCGAGCTTGCCGAAACAGATTTTGTGGAAATGCTGCAAAGCAATTACCTGGGGCATGTGCGCATGATACAGGCCGTGCTTGGCCTGATGCCGGCCGGATCCCATATCCTAAATATCGGCAGCATGGGCGGTTACCAGGGGAGTGAAAAATTCATAGGATTATCCGCTTATTCGGCAAGTAAGGCCGCTTTACATACGCTAACCGAATGTTTGGCACAGGAATTATCCGAAAAAGACATAAAAGTGAACTGCCTGGCGCTCGGATCGGCGCAAACTGAGATGCTGGAGAAAGCATTTCCTGGCTACCAGTCGCCGGTTATGGCCTTTGAAATGGGTAAATATATAGCCGATTTCGCCTTAAATGGCCATAAATTCTACAATGGCAAGGTATTGCCGGTGGCTTTAAGTACACCTTAATTTTTATTTAATAGAAAGATAATTTTTGCCGGTGAGTTAACAATAATTTAACAATTAATGGGTAAATAAAGCCACTTAATGGGTATTTATTTCCACTATTTTGGGCATTTATTTCTACTGTTTCTTTACCAACAAAATTGGTTTCTTTTAAATATGGTCATAGGAATATATGAATGCCTATATCTCAAAGGGGAATGATTTTTGCATAATTAATGCAGACTCTAGTAAACTCATTAATCTTTTGTGATATGAATTTTCCAACAATATTGGGCATTATGCTGGTTTCGGTACCGGTGTTTATGATCATTCGCACATTTGTAACCAGGGGCAGAAAACTGCTCGATTGATTGTAAGTTCTATTTACTCCTTATAAATTTAGTACCCAAACAGGGTAACGAAAAGTTCTTGTTCAAAAAACAAGAACTTTTTATTTGTAACAACTTGCCGCCAATTAGCGTATCACATATTATTCATTGTTAGCGGTTTAATTTGAGTTGAGTTAAAAAGCCGGGTATCATACCAATATCCGGCTTTTGTATGTAAAAGGCCGTTTAGGTGAACGGCCTTATTGTGATAAGGAATTATATTTTATAGGTTTAAGCCTGCCGCATTTTTAAAAATTCATTTACAACCACTTCCGTAACATAGCGTTTATTGCCATCCTTATCGGTGTAGCTTCTGCTGGAGAGTCGGCCTTCAACGGCTACTTCGTCGCCCTTTTTAAGATAATCTTCGGCAAGTTTTGCCTGTGCGCCCCACATCACCAGGCTGTGCCATTGGGTGTCGGTTACTTTTTCGCCTTTGTCATTTTTGTAGCTTTCATTCACGGCTATCGATAGCCGCGCCATTTTACGGTTGTTGTCAAAAGCCCTTATTTCAGGGTCCATGCCCAGGTTACCAACCAGGCGTACACTGTTTCGTAATGTGTTCATTTTATCCAGTTTTTATATTTTCTTGGTGAGACAAAGTTGCGGGCCATCACAAAATTTATTCGGTTGTTAACTGCTTGTAGTCGACAGTTTCCGTTTGTAAGCGTTTGCAAACGGATAATAAATTAGTTAATTTAGCACCATGAATAATGAACGATATTGCCTGGATTGTGGCACAGTTTTGCATGGCCGTGCCGATAAGAAATTCTGCAACGATATGTGCCGGAATAATTATAATAACCAGCTCAATAGCAATAGTTCAAATTATATCCGCAATATCAATAACATCCTGCGCCGTAACCGGCGGGTAATGGAAGAGCTGAACCCGTCAGGCAAAACAAAAACCTCGCGCGAGAAGATGATCGCTAAAGGGTTTAATTTTGATTATTGTACGCGGATTTACCAAACCCAAAACGGCAAAACCTATCATTTTAGCTATGAGTATGGCTATTTGCCATTGGATAATGATGAATTATTATTGGTAAGAAGAGAGGAAAAAACTGAGTAAACTTAACTCACCATCCCGTCCGGAGGCTGCTTGCTATTCGCCTGTCGCCTGGTTATCATCAGCCCAAGACTTAAAATAACACTGGTGCCTAAAACCACTACAAACAATAAACCTGTTTCAATGCCCTTTATCTTCATGGCTGGCGGCAGGCTGTAATACAGCAATACGCTTATTAATCCACGGGGGATAAGCACCAGTTCGGGCATCAGGTCGGTTTTTGAAACGAGTTGGATGTAGAGGAACCGCACCACGTAGATGGCTAATAAAATAAACCCGCCGCTGATAAGCACAGGCCATTTTTCAAGCTGGTATATGTCCATTGTATAACCGAACATGATGAAAAAGAAGGTGCGCATTAAAAAAGCGCTCTCGGCTGATAATTGGAATAGTTGTTTAATATCGCCCCTTAATTTAGGGTAGATGAAATATTTTCGGAACCAGGGCAGCCGGATCTGGCTGGCATTGTTAAGGAACAGGCCAAGCGCAAGTACAATGATCAAGGATGAAAGATGAATCAGTTGTCCCAGTGAATAAACCAGTATCAGTATAGAAATAACCAAAAACGACTTTACATGGTGCGTTAGCCTGCCGATCAAATAAAGCAGCAGCAGGCAAGAACCAATAGCAACAATGGTGATAATGCCAAATTCGGCGCCGAGATTGGCGAAGGACTTTACGTTAATCTGCTGGTTGTTTATCATGAAGTTGAACAACACAACGGTAAGTATATCCGAAAAAGAAGACTCATAAACAATAAACTCCCTTTTCTCCTTGCTCATGTTCGATGCTGAGGGTATGGCCACCGCTGAACTGATGACACAAAATGGAATGGCATTAATGAAGCATTTATACAGGCTCGCCCCGCTAATCTCATTAATGATCCACATGATGAGTATGGTTGACACGATGAGGTTTACCAGCGCCGAAAAAAAGGATTTTATCACCACGCCATTCTTCTCCCGGCTGTAGCGGAGCTCCAGTGCACCTTCAAATACAATTAATACCAGGCCGAGCGTACCAAGCGTAGGCAACAAATTGGTAAAATTAATGGGGTTAAAGCCGAAATAATCAAGCCCCTGTCGTATGCCGATGCCGAGGCACATCAACAGGATAACCGATGGAATTTTGATCTTGCTGCCGATCAGATCGAACAGGTATGAGAAGATAACCAGCCCGCTTAATATGATTAACGAGGTATATGAAGTCATATCGGGCGATGTTGAGTTAATTTAAAATCAGCTTAATATAGCAATTCTAAATATAATTTGGGTGGGCGCTGAAAAACGAATATAGCGATGGGTTAAAATATAGAGTGTCCGAAAGATTAAAAAAGGGTGTCATGCTGAGGCACTCGAAGCATGCGGGCAAAGGCCTGTACGCCATGCATAATTGTTAATGCATAGTTCGAGATACCCAACGCACATGCTTCGAGTGCCTCAGCATGACACCCCCGGAAAAGAGGTCTAGCTATTCTTTAAAAAAGCACGTGTTAGCGCCTGCGCGTCTTTTGCAGCTTTTTCATTGTATGAAGGCCGCTCATCGCAGGCAAAGGCATGCCCGGCAAATGATATTTTTACGTTGATATAATCTTTCCCGGCGTCATCCAGCGCTTTTAAAACGGGGTTGATGTTTTCATCCAGGATGTGCGTGTCCTGTCCGCCCCAGAAAAACAAATGGCGCCCGCTCAGGTCTTTTGCTTTATCAACCAATTGGTCGGTACCACCGCCGTAGTAGGATACACCGGCTTTTAAGGGTAGTACGGCATTAGCCAGGAACGATACCCGTCCGCCGAGGCAGTACCCGATGCTGAAAATATTTTCTTTGTCGACATTTGGTTGTTCAGTAAGCCATTTGTAGCAGGCTTCCAGGTCGGCCGTAAGCCCTTTATTGGTCAGCGCCGAATAATGCGGCATTACCGAGGCAAAATCGCCATAGGTGCCTTCCCAGTACTTGGGGGTGGTGCGGTGAAAAAGTTCAGGGCTTATTACGGTGTAACCATCTGCCGCAAACTTATCGGCAACATTGCGCATGTGGTGGTTAACGCCATATGCTTCCTGTAATACAATGATAGCAGGTGTAGCGCCCTCAGTTCCCGGGAAGGCAGTGTAGGCGGCCATCTCGGTACCATCGGCAATAGCGAGGTCGATAAAATTTCCTTTGTTTTCCATGGTTCGATGATTTATGCGCAAATCTATTGTTTAAACATTTATATAGGCCTGTGTTATTGTAAATTGTATTTTACAAAGCTGTGAGATTACAGTACACGTAACTTTACATATTTGTAAAAAAGAAATACTATGCCCCATTTGTTCTCCCCGTTAAAAATAAAAAGCATCGAATTTAAAAACCGCATAGTTGTATCGCCCATGTGCGAGTATAGCAGCGAAGACGGCTTTGCCAACGACTGGCACCTGGTACACCTCGGCAGCCGTGCAGTAGGCGGCGCGGGTTTGATTATTACCGAAGCCACGGCCGTATCGCCCGAAGGCCGCATCAGTCATGGCGATTTAGGTATTTATAAAGACGAGCACATTGAAAAGCTAAAAAACATAACCGATTTTATCCATGCGCACGGTGCTATCGCCGGTACGCAACTGGCCCATGCCGGCAGGAAAGCAAGCCACGAAGTGCCGTGGAAAGGCAACGCGCAAATACTACCCGATCAACCCAATGGCTGGCAGGCTGTTGCCCCAAGCGCGATACCTTTTACCGAAAGCGAACATGCGCCGGTTGAGCTTGACAAAGCCGGTATTGAAAAAGTAAAAGCCGATTTTAAAGCAGCTGCAGCAAGGGCGTTGAAGGCCGGTTTTAAGGTGATAGAGTTGCACGGCGCACATGGCTATCTCATCCATGAATTTCTATCGCCGCTGAGCAACAAGCGCACGGATGAGTACGGTGGCTCCTTTGAAAACAGGATACGTTTTTTACTGGAAGTGATTGAAAGCGTTAAAGAAGTTTGGCCCGAAGATCACCCGTTATTTGTACGTATTTCTGCTTCCGACTGGACGGAAGGCGGCTGGACGATTGAAGATTCCATCGCGTTAGCAAATATTATTAAAGGGAGAGGGGTAGACCTGGTTGATTGCTCATCAGGCGGCAATGTGGCTACAGCTAAAATACCTGTTGGGCCGGGATACCAGGTGCCCTTTGCAGAGGCTGTTAGTAAAACAGGTATATTTACCGGCGCTGTCGGCATGATAACCGAACCTTTGCAGGCAGATAGCATTATCCAAACCGGGCATGCCGACCTGGTGTTTATTGCCCGAGAGATGCTGCGCGATCCGTATTTTCCGCTACGCGCAGCACACCAATTGGGGCATGAGGTGAAATGGCCGGTACAGTATGAGCGTGCTAAGTGGTAGTGGACTTAAGCCCCCTCTAAATCTCCCCCGGTAGGGGAGACTTTAAGAAAATAGCTTTTGTGTATTTGAATAACAAAACATTAATTTTACGTCACTAAAAACTAAAAAATACAAAACTTATGAAACGCACCGCAAAAGCACATTGGCACGGTAATTTAATGGATGGCAAGGGTGAAATATCAACCCAGAGTACTATCCTTAATAATACTCAATATTCATTTAAAACACGCTTTGCCGACGGCGTTGGCACCAATCCCGAAGAACTGGTTGCCGCCGCGCATGCAGGCTGCTTTACCATGGCTGTCAGCGCTACGCTGGCACAGGCCGGTTTTACCGCTAATGACCTGGCCACCGAAGCTGTATTAGACCTGGATCTGCAAAATCTGACCATCAACGGCATCCACCTGGCATTGACCGCTTCACTGATCGACGGTGTTTCGGAAGAAAAATTTAAAGAAATTGCCGAAGGTGCAAAAGCAAATTGTATCGTATCAAAAGCATTGAGCGTACCTATTACGCTTGATGTAACCTACGCATAAACAATACACTGTTAGCTAATAAATAAGGCCGCCTCATAAGTCAATTATGGGGCGGTTTTTGTTTTTACGTTTTTTCTAAAATTTGAAGATATCTGTTAAACAACCCAGCGTTTTGCACTTTGGCAGCGTAATGTTATTGTAGGCGCACTACAAACAACAATTAACTACACCAAATTTCAAAATATTAAACATGAAACAGAAAATATTAAACCTGCTTGTGCTGGTATTGCTGCCTGCATTATTCCTGGCAAGCTGTACAAAAACTCTTGTAACCAAAAAAAGCGCATTGGCTGTTAATAATATAGGTACAGGTGATACAGCTGTAAGCACAGTGAACACCGGTTTATACCAATATATCGCAACGGATAAAAACGGGAATATTTATGGGCTAACCATGCACCAGGCCTATACCGGTGCAGATACGATCTATAAGATAGATGCCGCGGGCAACAAAACCTTTTTTTATGCATCACTACAAACACCCGGGACTGATACTGTAGTTATTCAAACGCAACTTTCCTGTTTAACTGCTGATAGTTTAGGCAATGTGTACACGTTAAGCTATAATAATGCAACAAAGATACAGGACGTGATAAAGATCAGTCCGGCAGGGTCAGAAAGCGTCTTTTTTAGTAACATCAGTCAGACGTTGAGTGATATACAAAAAATCCTGATCGATAATTCGGGCACACTGTATTATTACAATAACGAGGGAATTCGCAAAGTTGCTCCTGGCGGTACGCCAACAACCATTTACAGCGGCGTTTCAACTTTTGCATTGGATAACGCCGGTAATATATACTTTTTTAAAACCGCCAGTATTGCCGCAAACGGTAATGTAAGTTTGGAACTGGTAAGAATGAACCCTGCCGGGGTAGTAACTGTTTTAGATAATAACCAGGGCAGCGGTTTCCTTGCACAAAACGGGCAACTCGTCAATATTATAGATGATATAGCGGTTGATAACCATGGCAATGTGTTTGTTGGTAATTTGTCTCAATATGTAAATGCAAATAGTTGGACGGCCAAAAATATTATATATGAAATTAGCCGCACAGGAATTGTCACAACACTTCTACCAGGCACTAACGGCCATGTTGACGGTTCCCTGGCAACAGCTAAAATAGGCAGAACTATAAGTATGATAACCGACGGATCAGGAAACTTATATTTTTCTGAAACGGCAAGCAATTATTTTCCGGGAACGGGCAGTTATATAAGAAAGGTTACTTTTTAATTTCATCTGCATATAATAAGCTGAATGCTATTGCCTGAAGTTTAAAAAGAAAAAAAAGAGGATGTTTCATAAACCAGTGAGACATCCTCTTTTATTTATGGATAAAACCACTTACAAATCTAAAACTGAAAATGGCACACGTACCGCTCTCGGGCGGTAATCATCCGGGTCGGTTTCATTGCTGGTGCACATTGGTATGTTGCAGCTATGGATGCTGTTATCATAGTGGTTGATACAATAAGTAAACAAAAATGCATTGTTGGCAGTAAATTCGGGATGGATAAGGGGTGAATAAAATACCGGTGTATGAAACTTGCCATCGGTTCCCAATCTTCTGTCCGGAATGTTGTAGATCACCTTGTTCATCAGGTTGCCGAACCCACTGGTGGGGCTGGTACTGGCTGTAGCATATATTGCAGTACCGCCATCACAATTGTACAGAAACTGGGTGGCTATCATCACAAATTTTCCATTAACATACGATACATTCAGCGCGTTCGACAGGGTGTTTGCAACCACCGCAGGGCTATTTACAGTTGGATCAGGACAGGTTGATGACCAGGTGGTGCCATTCCAAAAAGTAAGGCCCCCGCCGGTTATTGAAAACTGGGCTGCGTACACCCGCGTATCGCCGTAGCCATCAACTATATAGGCGCCATACAGGTAAATGGTAGTACCTACCTTAAACATGCTGGTGCCAAAGTTAATCCCGTTTAGCGGCGGTAAGGTAACCGTGGTGGTATCAACGGCGTTGGTGGTTTCATTTAATATGCCGAGTTTAGGTGCCCCGGCTGTAGCGCCATTGTTTTTGTACAGGTAGATGTAAACCTTCCCGTTTATTTCAACCCCTGATAACGGCCAGAAATAATTATTGGTAGTATTGTTGATATTTAACGCATTAAAAATTTGCGGCGAACCACTGCCGGTTAACAGGTTTGTTGTTGCCGACTGCACCCAATTGCTGGTTGAGGGCTGTTGCAAAACGGTATTATGATAATTAAATATACAGGGGGTTGTGCCATCGGCATTCAGGTCGGCATAATAGGTGTCGCCTGTAAGCCACAGCACTTTTCCGTTAGCCAGCGGAATAGAAAATGCATCGTCGAACGCAACAGATCCCAAACTATTTGCATCCCGCTTAAACCATTCAGTAGCGATAGTATCCTGGTAAGCAATTGCACTTGGGGTTGATGTTTTGGTAGTATCTTTTGGGGTTGTTGTGGTTGTTTTTTGTACGGTCGGTTTTTCAGATTTGTGACAGCTGTAAATAATGACGATTATAATCGCAGCGGCATAAATAAAATACTTTGTTCTTATCATCTTGAAATATAATGGCAGCTTTTTTTTATACGGGAAGCGGTCACTTACAGAGCATCGCTTTATGTTCATACATACGGCAATATCGGAAATTATATCAATCTATTAAATGCCTGATCGATTTAATATATAAAGCAGCCTGCTTTTAACAGGCTGCTTTATAGGGGTTACCCCGTTATTAACTAACCGGAGATTTAAATGTTATAATCCAAGCACCGAATAGGGTACCCATACGGCCCGCGGCCGGTAATAGTCGGGTTGCGCTTCGCTACTGATACATTGTGCAATACACGGGGCGTAATTGTTTATACAATAAGTGAACATGAACTTACTGCCCGATGAAAATTCAGGATGGATCATAGGTGTATAAAACTTAGGCGTATAACCATCAACTTCATCGGGAATATTGTAAATAGTACTGGCTGTGCCAAAACCGCTGGTAGGGCTGGTGCTTTTGGCACCATATATCGAGGTGCCTTCATTACATTGGTAAACAAATTCTGTATAGATGAGTACGTATTTGCTGTTTACATAATTTATAGTAAAAGCGTTGGATGGAATGGTAGCCACCACACCGTTAGTAGTTGATGTATCAGGCATTGTGGTTGCCCATGATGAGCCATTCCAGAACGTCCAGCTGGCAGGGCTTGAAGTTGTAAATTTAGCTACATAAATGCGGGTATCACCGTAGCCATCCATCAGCCTGTTGCCATAAACATAAACGGTGCTGCCCACTTTAAACATGCCGTTATCAAAGTTTACACCCATAAGGTTGGGCAAGGTAACGGTTGAATAATTTACAGTGTTGTTGCTTTCGTTAAATACGCCAACCTGCCCGGCTAGCTGCGCACCGGTGGAGCTATTCATTGTGGTAAGATAAGTGTAAACGCTCGTGCCGATCTCGACACCATTGGCAGGCCAGTAATAATCCGGACTAAGGCCGGTGAATATTTGCGGCGAGGTATCATAAGTGAGGTTGGTGGTTGACGATTGCGTCCAGTTGGTTATTGATGGCTGTTGCAATATGCTGTTGTGGTAATTGAACAGGCAGGGTGTGGTGCCGTTGGAGTTAAGATCATCGTAGTAAACGTCGCCGGTAAGCCAGAGAACTTTACCGCTCGACAAGAGCACGGATGATGCCTGGTCGAATGCCAGCGAACCCAAACTGTTAGAGTTGCGCTTAAACCAGTTAGTAGCAATAGTATCCTCATAGGCAACTGTCCCGTTTACCTGTTTTGCCGATACTGAATTTAATGTTTTAGGCGATGCTTTTTCGCTTTTTGTACAGCTTTCAATAAGTGTAATAGCTGAAGCAGCGGCCAAAAGTGCAACTGCGGCAGAATAAGTGAATAATTTTGTTTTCATAAATTAAAAAAGTTTAAAATATTGGTTAATTGGTTAGTTAGCGCAAGCAAGTACAGTAAGCAATATTTATACGTTTTATCAACAGATGTTTGTACAAACATTCCTATATTATAAACAATAGCCTAAATCAAATTCACCTATCAGGACAACAGGCAGCATAAAAAATTATAATTGGTATATTAATGTAAAGCTAAAATTCATTTTTAATATGTACAAACATTTATACAAATAAATTTAACAAAACGCTCGATAATAAAAAGAAATCGATTAAGCAAAAGTTAATTATGGAGATGCTTTTATTATTGCAGATCAGTAACATTTCGCCCCAAAAGGTGTCTTAAATGTTAAAAAACCTTGAAATCTGTAACAACGCTAACCTCTTTTTTAATAAATACTATATATTTATAATCTCAATAAAATTATCACTTATGATATCCAAAAAATTTAAAGCATTAACCCTGACTATTGCATTTGCATTTATTGCAGTAGGCTCATTTGCCCAATTGCGGCTGCCGCCGGGCTATTACTGGAAACAGTTGCCCAACGGCTTGCAGGTATTGGTTATTGAAAATGGTAAAGTCCCCCTCGCCACTGTTGAAATTGCCGTGAAGAATGGCTCATTCACGGAAGATTCGGTTTACAACGGTTTGTCCCACCTGTTCGAACATATGTTTTTCCATGCAAACAAGGATTATCCGACCCAGGAGGTGTTCCTGAAACGCACACAGGAGCTGGGCGCTATATGGAACGGCACGACCGGCGATGAGCGCGTAAACTACTTCTTTACCTTTGATCGTGACAGTTTGCAGGGCGGTTTGAAATTCCTGAATGCAGCTATCCGCTTCCCGATCTATCGTGTTGAAGATATGAAGAAGGAACGGGTGGTGGTCGACGGTGAATTTCAACGTGGAGAAAGCAGTCCGGGCAACGTGTTATATTACGCTATGAATAAAAGGCTGTGGGGCGATCTTTATACCCGAAAAAATCCAATAGGTATCCACGAGATCATCAATACCGCCACACCTGAAAAGATGATGGTGATCAAAAATAAATATTACTACCCGAATAACAGCTTACTTACCATTTGCGGCGATGTACACCATGAAGAAGCATTTGCACTGGCTGAGAAAATATTTGGCGACTGGCAGAGCAGCGGTTCCGACCCGATACAAAAGTATCCGATCCCTGCATTCCCGCCGTTGGCCAAAACCGATTACTTTATAAAGGAATCAAGCATTGCTCAAACACCTTTTATGAGCTTTGCATGGCATGGCCCATCAACGCCTACCGATTCAGTTTCAACCCTTGCGGCTGATGTTTTCTCAACTATTACAGGCCTCAATTCATCAAAATTGCAGCAGGCATTGGTAAATACCGGGCTGGCCATCGGAGTAGGCGTGAGTTATCAAACTGAACGCTACACAGGGCCGATCACTATAACTGTAGTGCCAAATCCAAACAAAATAAAAGAATGTTATGCTGAGTTGATGCACCAGCTCAGTATGTTTGATAACCCTGATTACTATACCGATGAGGAATTGGCAGAGGCAAAATCTATCCTGTTGCGTGACGATATGCGTGCTAAGGAAAAACCTTCATCGCTACCAAGCCAGGTAAGCTACATGTGGTGCAGCGCTTCGCTGAATTATTACACGGATAATATAGACAACTACCAGAAAATAACCCGGGACGACATTAAGCGTTACCTGGAAACCTATGTTGTTGGCAAGCCTTACGTAGCGGGTATGATTATTAGCCCCGACCTGAACAAAACAGTTAATGCCGCTTCGTTTTTCGCGGCTAAATAAAATTTAAATCTTACCACGATGAAAAAATACATACTTAGCCTGCTTGCAATAGCGGCAATATTTAATATAAAACCAGCCTTCGCGCAGCAAAAGCCGTACGAGACCATGGTTGACGGCGTACAGGTGATTGTACAGCCCAGCGGCAACGATATTGTTGAAGTACAAACCATTATACGCGGTGGTGTACAAAACTACGGGCCGGACAAGCAGGGTATCGAAGCCCTGGCACTTCGCGGGCTTACTGAATGTGGCACCTCAAAGCATGACAAAAACAGCTTTAAAGACGCATTAGATAAGGTTGATGCTTCAGTATATGGCAGTGCAGGCAAGGATTACTCGGTCATCAGGATGAATTGTATAAAGAATGACCTTGATGTAGTGTGGTCGCTTTACGTTGAAGCAATAACCCAACCGAAGTTTGATACTGCCGAATTCCGCCGCATAAAACAGGATGCGCTGACCAACCTGAAAGCAATGGATTCGCAGCCGGATTTCGCTATCGATAAACTGGCTAACAGCGTGGCTTTCTCCGGCCGCAGTTACTCCGAATTGCCTCAGGGCACAACCCCTACCATATCGGCCTTAACCGCCGACCAGGTGAAAGCCTATTATAGTTCTATTTTAACCCGTTCGCGTATGTTTATTGTTGTTGTGGCCGACTTAGACCAGGCAACCATTGAGCGCGACGTAAAAGCAATGCTGGACAATGTTAAGAAAGGCGCCCCATTCCAGTTTAAAACCGACTTTTTCAGGGTCTACCAAAATTCATTTAATGCCGAACCGCGCGACCTGGCCACCAACTATATTGAAGGCGTAACCAGCGGCCCTGAATTAGATGCCCCTGACTTTTATGCCTTCCAGATAGCTATGGCCATATTTTACGACAGGCATTTCCTTGATGTGCGTACCAAAAACGGCCTTTCTTATGCGCCGCAGGTATTTTTTAGCGTGGGGGCTACTACTACCGCCAAATTCAGGGTATCAACCACCAAGCCAAACGACTATATAGCCGTATTTGACAAACTGGTTGACAGCACCAAGAAAAACGGTTTTAACAAAGACGAACTTGCAAATGAAAAACAGACCTATTTAACGGGTTTCTATTATAAGAATGAAACCAACGCTGCGCAGGCATCATCCATCGCATCAAACGAAGTACTGCATGGCGACTGGAAGCGGTCGATCAACCTGATAGAAAATGTGAAGAAGATAACTCTTGACGATATTAACAACGCCTTTACAAAATACATTGGCAACATTGTGTGGGTTTACCAGGGCGACCCTAAAAAGGTTAACCCCATACTTTATAAAAACGGCACTTTACACCAGGCTGATAACCCGGTAACGAATTGAGGTTAGAGATTGGTCTAAAGGACTCCTTCGGAGTGATTAGTAATTAGAGATTAGGAAAAAACCCGGTTTAGGCCGGGTTTTTTGTTTATTATAACGTTTAAAGTAGTAAATTTTATTAAAAATTAGTGAAAAATATAGTGGTAAAATGAAAAAAATGGCGCTGCAGGATTATTAAAATGTAAGCCTTTCTACGGTAAAAACGTAAGAAAAGTGTAGCATTGTAGCTACGAATACGAGTATACGCAGTATACAAAAGCTACACTGACAAACAAATGTCAGTACACATGTAATTTGCTTTCATGCTTTTGAACCCACCCTGGTTTAAGCGTTAACGCAGCGCTCTTAAATCCACAAATAAAAATCACGACTCCGCCTGGCTTAGTTTGTGAAATATTGTGGAATGATTTGGGCGTTTCCCCCGCCGGTAGAAGCGGGGGCCAGGCTTTCCGCTGCAAGTCCTCGCCGGCCGAAGCGAAGGGCCAACGCGGCTGCGGGCTTTACCCTACTCTGGCGCGAGTCTGAAGTCGAGGCAAGAGCGTAAATGCGACTCGTGACTAAACTGTTCTGCCTTTCAATTTGCAATAAGCCAACATATCAGTACTTTAGTATTAATGAGTGTAAAATACAAGTTCCGCAACCAGGAACAGCTCTACTTCGTAACCTTGGGTGGTTTAATAAGGTTGTTTGATAAGTCACGAGTACGCCTGGCTTTGACCAGCGCTGCATACTCGCGCCAGAGTAGGGGAAACTTCATTTGCAAAATCGCACATATCCAGTACCACTATTGTTAAAGATGCCGGCTACCAGCCGCAGCCGGTGAATTTTACCAATTATGATTACGACGGCACACTGATGACCACCGACGATAACAGGAAACATGTGCAGTCGGTGATGCTTGACCATTACTTCGACAAACCGCTTTTAACCATTACCAATGCCTACTATAACGAATATGCCTTCCAGAATTTTGACATGGCGGATTTGACGCCCCCCTATAATTACTTTACCACTACCGGGGCGCCCTCGGGCATATTAGGGCATACCGGTTACAGTACCAGCCTGAACACGAGCCAAACCTTAAATTCGCCAACCATTACCAAAAATGCACAGGCGGGCAACTACATCTTTTCATTATGGGTCAATTCCACAACGGCCACGGGCACTATAATGCTCACCATTAAGGTTACCATTGGCGGTACCATATACCCTTATACCAAATCGTTCCCAGTGACTAACAACACCTGGCAGTACTATGAGTGGAAATTGCCGGTCAGCGGTTCTACGTTCACCGTTTCAGCGCAATCCGGCACGAATATTTATATAGATGATGTGCTGTGTTACCCCGAAACTTCGGAAGTCACCACTACCGCCTATGACTCGACGACATTTTTACCCGTAGCCGTTACCAATACCAACGGCATATCCACCTATTATGCCTATGACGTTTGGGGCAGGCTGCAATACACTTACGACCGTTATAAGAACATACTGCAAAAGAACACCTATGTTACCGGGGCCGGGCAGCTGGCTTTTCAACAGTACACTACCGTATCGCCAACCGGGCATTTTTATGTAGATACCGCTTTTAAGCTTAAAGTAGCTTTGGGCGGCTGCCCTGCCAGCGCGGGCACTACCTATACCTGGAACTTTAACGACGGCAGCAGCCCGGTCACCACCACCACTGCCACCTCGCCGTCGCATGTGTACGATACGGTAAAAACCTATAACCCCACGGTAAAGATCGTTTCGCCGCTGTACGGTACGCTGAACCTGACTATACCGATGTCCGTCGTGGTGCCATCGCCCACCCTTGTGCCGCTCAGCTTTCTCAATTATACGGGTACGGGTAACCGCGATATCAGCTCGTACCAGTTTTACCAGGGGAGCACACTGGTGTACACGTTCTCGCCGGCGCAGATAGCCGGCTCGCATGTGGAGTCGGGCACCTATACCATTTTGGTGAACATGACCAGCCGTGCGGCGGGCTACGGCAGCATACAGCTGAATGTGAACGGCAGCCAGTACGCCTGCTCCAATTACCACACCAGCGGGGTGTATACCTACACGTTTAGCGGTGTAGTGCTGCCCCTTAACTGCACCGGGCTGGCGCTGCTGGAAAATACCGGGGCCTGCTCCGGCGATTAAACCTTACCTAAACCCTATCACAGCAAAAAAATGAAAGCACAAAAATATATCAAGATACTACTAAGCGTACTCCCGATAGCTATCGGGACAGGGAAATCGCTTTTAAAACGAGTTGTTTTAAAAATCCCTCTCTGCGCCACCGCTAAAGCTACGGCGGCACGCGGTCGAGAGGGTAATAGCCTACGAAAAGAGAGTTGGCAATTTCGCAGAGCAATTCCCTCCCTCGGGAGGGGTGCGGCTGGATGCGCGCAAAGGCAGGGAGGGGTTAATCGCTATGCATGTTCGCTAAACCCCTCCCTGCCCCTCCCATGGGAGGGAATCGCACAGGGCCGAAGTTTCGCCTGTCATATAGTGGGCTATTACCCTCTCGAGAGGGGAACTAAAACCAGCTACGGTTATAGTAAATTCTTAAAAGCGATTACCCTGGCTATCGGGATGCTGATCGCAGGCAGCGCCAGCGCGCAGGTAACCTACCCCTGGTTTGTACAAACAGACGTAGCTAAAGCATCAGGCGCCACGTCCGACTCGCTGCTGTACAATTTAGCTGCCAAATACCGGCAAACCTCGCGCACGTTTGTTGACGGGCTGGGGCGCGGTATACAATCCATTGCCCTGCAGGCCAGCCCGCTGCAAAACGACATTATCCAGCCGGTGGTGTATGATAACCTGGGCCGGCAAACGGTAAGCTATATGGCCTATGCCGGCAAAAGCACCGACAGCATGGGCCGCTACCGGCTTAATGCCCTTACCGCGCAGGCGGCGTTTTATAACCAAACGTCGCAATACCTCGTTGCCGTGGATACCGCGCCGCATGCCGAACAAATATTTGAGAAAAGCCCGCTGCAAAGGCTATTGTCCAGCGGTATGGTGGGCACGGGTTACCAGCCGGGCGATGCAGGTACCCAGCATTATAAAACCGTAAGCTACCGGCCCAATACCGCCACAGACAGTGTGTACCTAACCGGCACTACCGGCGTTTTTACCAGCTATTATGCGGCAAACAAGCTATGGGTAACCGATGCCATAGACGAAGACCTGCACGAAGCGCTGATATTTAAAGACCTGGCCGGGCGAACCCTGTTAAAACGGCAGATGAACGGCACTAAGCACTACGATACCTATTATATATACGACTATGCCGGGGCCATCAGCTATATTGTACCGCCGAAGGCGGTAACGCTGCTTAAAGCGGGCAGCACCCTAACCAGTACCGCCGTGGCCAACCTGATTTACAGCTACAGCTATAACAGCCTGGGGCTGCTGTATGCCAAAACCACCCCCAACAAAGGCACAACCTTTATTATTTACGACCCGCAAAACCGCCCGCTGCTCACCCGCGACAGTAATATGTACGCTAAGCACCAATGGTATTATATCAAGTATGATGCAAAGGGAAGGGTAATATCAACGGGGATTTATACCGATGCCACGCACACTACCTTTTCATCCATGCTGAGCTATGTAAACAGCAATTACGGCACTACCTATTGGTATGAAAGCCGGACTACCGTTAGCACCTACCAGTATTATACTGATAATGTATTCCCGACAGCGGCTAACGGCAGCGGCATTACACCCATGAGTTATAATTATTACGACAATTACGACTACAACGGCGATGGCGTGTATGATTATGCCTATAAACCCCAGGGACTGCTAAATGAGGAAAGTGCAACGCTTGATTCGCTGAAGGGCTTGCCCACCATGTCATTAAAATTAACCATAGGCCCCGGCATTACGACGCCCGAATGGCTGATGACGGTAATGTTTTATGATAAATACGGCCACGTGATACAAAGCCGCACGAATAACCAGCTGTATTATGCGGCAGGTACGCTCACCGACAGCAAAACCACGGTGCCGGATTTCACCGGCAAGCCGCTGGTGACCAAAGCTGCGGTACAGTCGGCGTCAGGCACAACAAATTCGGTCACCACAACGTTTAATTACGACAACATGAATATACGCCTTGCCAGCTTAGACCAGGTATACAATTCGCAGGCTTCCAAGCGGATTGCCTCGTATGTTTATAACGAGGCGGGGCAGCTTATATTGAAAAAGCTCGACAGTTTGAGCGGGACATATTTACAAAATGTTGACTATCGTTATAACATCCGCGGGCAGCTCACTTATATTAACAACAGCACACTATTACCTGATTCAGGCAAGACGAATATCGACAGTAACGACCTCTTCGGCATGGAAATTATGTACGATAAGCCCGATACGCATATCGGCGCGGTAACGCCGAGTTATACGGGAATGATCAGTGCCGTAAAATGGATGACGGTGAACGGAACTGTCGGCACCAAAACCAATGAGCGGAGCTATGTGTATAATTATGATAAAGTAGGCAGGGATACTTCTTCGTGGTACGCCGAGCGGCCGGCAGGGACTACATACCCGTTCAATACCAATCTTCATGGTTTTGACGAGTTTGGTATAACGTACGACGAAGGCGGCAATATCCTTACGCTGAAGCGGAATTCAGCTACCATAGGCGCTACTTCGCATACGCTGGTAGATAACCTGGCTTATACCTACGACAGCAACTTGCTCAACCGGTTGGATAATGTGAACGATTTGACGAATAACGTTTCTTATCCCGGTTTCCGTAATCTTACGGGCAGTACCAGCAATTATGCCTATGATAATGACGGGAACCTCATTACCGATCCTTACAAAGGCCTTACGTTAAAATACAATACAGCAGTTAACCGGGCCGATAGTTTAATGTTTTCAGTGGGTGGCTCGACGGCCTATATTACCTACACCTATGATGCAGGGGGTAACGTAATCCGTAAGCAACTCTTTAGCAGCCTTACTACGCTGGTAAGCACGGTAGATTATATCGGCGGGTTTGTTTACACCACCCCTGCCGGTGGCACGGCCACCTTAAGCTACATTCAAAATGCAGAGGGGCGTATTATCAATAACTCGGGTACACTAACCGCCGAATATGTGATCTCCGACCAGCAGGGCAATGCCAGGTTTAGCTTTAGCGATAACGGCACGGCGTTAACCATCCGGCAGGAGAATAGTTATTACGCTTTTGGCGAGCAATTGGCCGGCAGCCCGGTAACTACACCCACAACGCCCAATATCAATTTATACAACGGCGGCAGCGAATGGCAGGCGCTTACCAGCGAATTGCCCGATTATGACCAAACGTTAAACCGGAACTACGACCCGGCCATAGGCAGGTTTATAGCGGTTGACCCCAGCCCGGAAAGTGCTGATGATATGAATGTTTACCAGTATGCGGGGGATAATCCAATATCGAATAACGACCCGCTGGGTAATCTATCAACGCATGGTAATGAGTATGGGCAAAATCATGCTGTTACGGGATTTCCTAACCATACAACGGCGTTTGATGAAGCAAATGCAGAAAATGCCGAAGCGGACAGCGAATTTTTAATGGGCATGGGGGAATTGCTCGGCCTCACAGTGGAAGAAAATTGGTATGCTGCTAATGCTGGCGGTAGTGGCGGTAGCGGGGGTAGTAGTAGTACGGTTGATGGTGAAGGAAACAGCGATGGAAGTACTGGCGCAGCTGGAAATTATGGCAATTTTTTGAAGGCAGTTCAAAAAGGCGTTGCCAATTCGGGTGGAAGTATACAACTTTCTCAGGCCAGCTTAGATCAGCTTTATGCGGCTTATCAAAATGGTATGCAAGCCTTCAGCTTCAATATCAACGATGATGGTACAGTTACGTATGATCTAATTAGTATTCTTGCATCTCGGAATGATGATCAGGGGGCAGGAGTAATTAATATTTATCGTCAATTCGAAACAGATAAGTCCACTATAAGTACTTTTAGCACAGGTGATGGTAGTGTAAAAGGGTATATTTTAGAACCTCCTGGTGCCTCTACTGCTGAGCACAACACAAATCACAGAATCCCGGCTGGAATATATCATTTAATACACCACCCTCATGCCTCTCTACATGCCGAATGGGAACTTTATAATGACGAGGTACCAGGGGATAACGATCCTGCAAATGATAGGGGTGTATTGTTGCATATAGGAAATTATCCTTCAGATACCGAAGCATGTTTAATCCCCGGTTCAACAATAAGTTTAGATTTCGTCGGAGGTAGCGCTCAGGTGTTGAAACAGTTGAATAATTATATTAATTCATTTAACGGAAATGTAATAATTAATATTTATGATCCTCCCGCCCATTATATACCGCCATCCAAACCAGTACCTTTCTTTCAATATTAATATGAAACGTTTAATTATTGTACTTGTAATTATTTGGAGTGTTTTTCAGCTGAGAGCGTACTGTTCGCCTCTTAGTGATACTATTGTGAAGCATTCGGATACCATTTTTTCAAAAGCCCAAAAATTAAAGCGTCTGTATGTGTTGTCAACAGCATCTTCCACTGATGCCAGTGACAAATACAAACAGCAATTTTTTGATGAATTCCCAAGTACTTTTGAGCAACTTAATGAGCTTTATGGATATAATTATGACACCAATAAACCAGCGCCGTTATATAATGAATTTGAGAAGCACATTGTTGATTTGTTTAATAATTTAAACAATATTAACGATACGCTATATTATAAAAAGATTATATCGATAGCAATTGGAGGACATTGGGATGGGGATGCTATAAACGCTTTCCAACACGGGTTGCAAATAAAGGTCTTGAATAATCCTGAACTTACTGTTTATATTCTTAAAAATATGCCCGAAAACAAAATAAGCAGTTTCTGGTATTTCTATTTTGACGGAGTGCATCCGAAAAAGCAAATTCCTGCACGTCTACAAAGTATAGAATCAGTTAATAATAGAGTATATAATTTAATGATCGATGCCCAAAATGAAGTATTAAAGCATCCAAAAGAATAATGCTAATCAGGGGTTGTGTTTTAATAATGTTGTTATTTTATAAATAATTGATAATCAATAGTAAAATTTAAGCATAATAGCTAAAAAACAAAAAGCAGGTGGTATAAAGTATCACCTGCTTTTTGTTTGTATTTTTAAGACAACCTAAACCCCATGCTGCCGCAAGCGTTTTTGGTTTAGGCTGCCGCAAGCCTCCCGGCTTGTGGCCCGCGTTTAGGTGGCCCGCCAACCTGCGTTAGGGATTGGCGCGGATACCGGCCTCGCGCCTAATGCCTTGTGCAGTATGAGTGGATAGCCCGCCCGCTCTACCAGCGGGAACGCCCAATTTTTCCATTTTGTAAATGTGCCACAACCGCCTGGTGGTGAGGTCCCGATCCGTCGATTGACGGACGGGATGACCTTTTAATTTTTGAATAAATCAGTTATGATAAAACTCCCGAACTGTCCAACTGCCGCCCGGGATATCAAGATTTTGTTTTCCGTTATTTGCAATCACTACTACTATCATTCCGCTAGTAGGGTCGGTGAAAGCATTACAAGCAAGCTGGCTATTTGACGACGCGGGTAAAAGATCGATGCAATCTGTTAACACCCCGGTGCTGAATTTTTGCCTGATGATCTTATATTCCCCCGGTTTGAGGGAAAATCCCGGTACATCGGCCTTTACATCCCTTGATAGCTCATTTGCACCCTTTAGCGAGGAATTAGTAGTAGAAGGGCTTGCGCCCGAACTGTTGATACTCCAGCTACCCATATTGCCGTTCACACCGTCGAGACTATATGAGTGGTCTTTACTTTCGGTTGAAGTGCGGTTATCGCTTACACTGTTTTTATCGATAGTTACTGCATTGCAGTTTTGTATTTCCACTTCCGAGCCATCGTATTCGCTTCTGCTGATATTGTTATTACGGAAAGTATTTCCCAATACGTTTAGATGATCGATCTGTGCCAGGTAAGCGCCGTTTTCAAAACAATTGGTAACGGTATTGTTGGTAACCGTTACATACTGGATGCGCGATTGCGGGTTTGATATTTGATCCTTTGAATCCAGTACACCAACAAAAATAGCCGCCCTGCCTGTCGACACTTGCCCATTGTTGCCATAATAAGCTCCTATTATTTTCGGCTTGCCGCCGCAGCCCGAAAGTTTGTTGCCGCTGATCACTATCCGGTTTGCCCTGGCAGTACTGCCCTTGAAAAGGTTTTCGGAATTGAATATGGATATTCCCCCCGTAACCGTATTCTGGATATTATTATTAGCGATGAAAAGCCTGGTACAGCCTATGGAGCTAAATCCTTCGTAAGTGTTTTTGGTGATGTTGTTAAATACGATGGAATTACCTGCCTGCGGGATGCCGGCATCATTTAAAATACAGCGCTGTGCGGGTATGCCATAATCATGGATAGACATAGCGTCGTCTTTAATATCATGAATGTAATTGCAGGCATAAATAAGATTTGATGAATAGTGGCTGTAAATACCATCGCGGAAGCATTGTTCTATCACATTATTACTAATATTAGCCCCGATCACACAAACCAGTACGATGCCTTGTTCCGACGAACCCAGCACGTGCGTATGGGTAATTTCGATATTGCGACAAGTGGTGATACGTATGGCTACATCGTAACCATTGCCTGTTGGCATACTGGCATATGTCCAGGTGCCGCCATGAATGGCAACGTTGGTGCAGCCCGTAAGCATAAGTGTGGCTTTGGTATTGTCGGTATTGCGGATAACGGCACCCTGCAAAATGATCACTTTGTTTTGCAGGTTATTAAAGGCCATCGGCCCTTTAACGTTGTAAATACCTTTTGGAATAATGAGTGTTTGCGCCGACTGTACAGCTTTCATAAAAGCCTGCGTATCATCGCTAACGCCATCGCCTTTGGCGCCAAAATCTTTTATACTTTGGCTGTTTTGTTGCGCGAAGCAGTTGAAAGCGCACAAAATAAACGCAATGGCAAAAGGAATGATTTTTCTCATAGCATAATCGGTTGCCATAAAGATACAGATAAGAAGATGATAATTTTTATCCAGGCGTATTTGGCGCAATCCCGGGATTTTCCGCCGGGGCGGGCGGTTGTTGCGGCAGTTCATTTGGCATTTGCGGGTTATCCTCCTGCGGAATGGCCGGTTGCTTCGGATCCTTAGGCTGGCTTATTTCGGGTTTTTGAGGTTCGCCCGGTACTTCGGGTTGTTCCTGCGGGAATGTGTTATGCTTTTTCATTGGTGATGGTAATTGCTTTCTATAAATTCAACAATAAGTAGCGGGAAAGGTTTAGGGTGAAAAATTGCGGTTTGAAAAATTAAAAAGGCTCAGGGTAGTGCGATTCCCTCCTTGCTCCTTCGCTAAAGCTACGGCGGCACGCGGAGGGGAGGGGCAGGGAGGGGTTTAGTGAACATGTATAGTGGACTAAACCCCTCCCTGCCTTTGCGTTCGCCCGTCGCACCCCTCCCAGGGGAGGGGATGAAAAAACAACCTTTTCATCTTCGAACACTCCAGGTTTCAAACCCATCGCTATGAGAGAATCTCACACAATATTTTTTTGATTACCTTAGCATCCGGTATTTATACCATTGTTTTACCCTGATGTTTAATGGCAGCTATTTGGAAAAAACCTTTACCGGATAAGATCATCTACGTTATTTTTTGTTTGGGGATATTACTTTCCTTAATACAGTTTATTTGTAACCGCAGCCTGTGGATGGACGAGGCCGCCCTTGCAAACGTCCTCATTAACGATACCAGCGCCATGCTGCTAAAAGGCCTTGCCAACGGACAGGTAGCCCCCATACTTTATTTACAAATTGAACATGTCTTTGTGCATTTAATCCCTAATACCGAATATGGTTTAAGGCTGTTCCCGTTACTGTGTTATTGGGCTTCGATATACCTTTTCTATAAATTATTACGGCATACCTTTACCGATAAGTTTGTTATCATATTCGCCCTCTCGCTATATGCTTTCAACGGAACGCTTATTTATTATTCGAGTGAGGTAAAGCAATACATAACAGATGTAATGGTAGCTATTGCTATCTGCTATTTCACGGTGAAAAACTATCGCGATGAAAAAAACAGGTATATAGTACTTGCCATTGCGGGTGCGATAGGTATTTTTCTGTCAAATGTTTCCCCGTTGTTACTGTCGGGTGCCGGTTTATGCCTGGTTATTGAATATATCAAAACCAAACGAAACCTGTCGTCGCTGCTAATTGCCCTGGGCACCTGGGCGATTGTTTTTGGTGTTTATTTTTTCTGTTTTGTTTACCACCATCCGCTAAAGGAGACGATGCTGAACTACTGGACGCAGGCCGGCGGGTTTATGCCGCTAAATAAAAACTTTTTGATGTGGACGGTGAACAAGTTCGCTGCAAACTTTTGTTTCCAGTTTTATTGCGGGCGGTTTGTGGCTATACTATTGGCGGCGCTATTGTTTGCCGGGATATTTTACATCATCAAAAAGCGCCTGTACCGAAGCCTTATATTGCTTTTGTTGCCCTTATTGCTGCACCTATTATTATCGGGTTTTAAAATTTATCCGTTTGATACCAGGCTGATATTATATTCAACACCATTGCTCATCATGATAATAATCTGGGGGATGTTTTTTTTGCTGCGATTAGGAGAACGGGTTTTAAAAAGCGGGACATTCAAATGGGCTATACTGGTCATTCCCATTTTGCTGATCTGTTCTATCCGTTCGCTACCGATTATACAACACGACGATATGCGCGACTGTATCAGCTACATGAAAAGCAGGCTGGAAAAAACCGACAATGTGTATGTAACCATTTCGGCGGCGTACCAGGTGCAGTATTACCAGTTTATAAACTATTTTAACCCGGTAAAACCCGTTTTATACAGCGGCTATATCCCCCGTTTAGAAATGCAGCACAAGGATGAGATAGCCGCGCTTAAAAAATTACAGGGCAGGGTATGGATATTAACCTTACCAAGGTACCATGAAGAGACCCTTATTAAAAATATACTTGATTCTGCTGGCTATCAGCAATCGGCCAGTTATACTGCTAATGGTATAGGGTATGTTACGTTGTTTACTCCCAAAAAGTGATTGGATGCTTGCCTTTAAATAGTGACGATGGGTTTGCTTTATGATCGGTTGAGTTAAATTGAATTACTTCAATATTCTTTTTAACGAATCGAGATAGACCGGGTTGCGGTCCATAAAAGCATGGCCGGCACCTTTAAGCGTGATCAGTTTGTCCTCTGGTTTAAAATACACTTTAAGTTTTTCTGATGAGCCATAATAAAATAGCTGGTCGGCATCGCCATGAAAAATAACTATCGGTACCGAAGTTTGCCTTAGGTATTGCCATGTATTGAAATGAAATGCAATTTTAGTAGTGTCAAAGAATGGCTTAAGGTGGTGCACCGCATCGGGCAAACTGTAATAAGGTGCCTGTAATATAAGCATTTTAGGGTGATTATTGGCAGCCAGCCATGCCGCCGGTCCTGTGCCAATGGAATAGCCGAGGACGATGATCTTGCCCTCGGGATAATTTTGTTTTAGATAATTATAGGCAGTTTGTACATCACTGTATAGTTGAGCCTCGTTTTTTATATATCCTCCGCTTTTCCCGTAACTGCGATAGTCCAGCAAAAACAGGTCGTAATGCATGGAAGTGTAAGTTGGCGCCATGCCGCCCCATTTGTCAATGCCTCCTGTATTGCCTTTAAGGTACAGGATAACACCTTTTGATGAGTCAGCCTTAAAAAGTACGGCATTGAGCAGGCTGCTGTCGGCCGTTTTAATATTTACTTCGGCAAAATTGCCGGGGAAATGATATTGGTAACCGGCGGCCAGCTTTTCGCCGGGGAAAAAGAATTTTACCTGTTTCTGCGTAGGATCAGTTTGCGCCGAACAATAACCGGTTATGAACAATAGTAACAGGGTTATCATCCGGAAAAATTGTTTTTTCATGCTAAAGGGATGGATATGCAAGATAGCGGATAGGTATCACAACCACCGTTTTTTAACATATTATTACCTAGATAGCTTCCCGCCATAAATTTTTCCACCCATTTCGCCGAGGAAAATCAGGCGTTCGCCGGGTTTTTCATGCCATACATCTATTAGAAGGTTTTATAGTGTAACGTTCACACCAGGTGCGGTGTCTTATGGGTGTATTTAAAAACAATGAAATTACAAAGAATTGACTCTCAAAACAATAAAACAATGAAAACTAAAGTATTTTCCCTTATAGCTATTGCAGCATTAGCATTTGGAACAGTAAATTTAAGCAAAGCCGCCGACGGCAAAAACGGTAACAACACTACCGAAGTAAGCGTTACATTAAACGATGTAACCAACATTAACAAAATTGAAGTACGCGGCAACGTAGAGGTATTCGTATCAGACGGCGCAACTCAAAAAGTAAAAGTTTATAACCGTTATTACGCAGAGAATGCCATGGTGCAAAATGAAAACGGCACACTGAAGATATCTTCATACAACAACGAAAAACTGGTGGTTTGGGTAACTGCTAACGATTTGCGCAACATTACCGCATATGACAATGCAGAAGTAAAATCATTCGGTAAATTATCAGAAATTGGCCTGGATGTGAACCTGTACGATAACGCAAGCGCCGATCTCGAACTTAACAGCTATAGCGCCAACTTCAGCATCAACGACAAGGCTAAAGCCAACCTGAGCGGTTATGTTAACGAGTGCGAACTGAACTATGCAAACACTACTACAGTTAACCAATCACAACTGAGCACTGAGCACATGAGCGAAACCAAAAAAGGCGCCGACAAAGTAGCCGACCAGGATCTGGCGATCCTCTAATCAATACTTTTGCAAAAGTTCAACATATATCAGGGAGCTATGTCCTACGGGCCGTAGCTTTTTTTATTGATTAATATGTAACTTCATTTGTATATTAGTTGTCACATCTAACAAAAATCAAATAATCATGAAAAGATCGGTTTTAAACATC
>Ga0302309_10000336_pt1 | contig 56907 bp, 51 predicted proteins | sample III_Palsa_N1_1_FD_200453 | JGI IMG/M metagenome (GOLD analysis project Ga0302309, IMG submission 200453) | Peat permafrost microbial communities from Stordalen Mire near Abisko, Sweden - III_Palsa_N1_1 | ecosystem: Environmental > Terrestrial > Soil > Palsa > Peat permafrost | place: Sweden...
AAAAACAAGCCTGCCGAGAGTAAATATGTAATTGTTAATATCCCCGATTTTCATTTGGATGTAATGGATAATGGAAAATCGGTTTTAGGCATGAAGGTTTGCGTTGGCAAAGGCCGGAACCAGAATTACACAAAAAACCTAATGAACTATGTAGATACCGATAAGGTAGACAGGCCGGTACATGAAACGCCCTTATTGAATAGCTTGATCTATAGCGTTGAAGTAAACCCGGTATGGAACATTCCTGAAAGCATTGCCAATAAAGAAATTATGGTTCAGGCCGCGAAAGACCCTTATTACTTATCGAACAAAAATATTGATGTATATAAAAACGGGCAAAAAATAGAAAATAACGATTCTATTAATTGGTCAGAGGCAAATAAAAATGAATATGAATTTAAACAGGAACCCGGTGATGATAATGCATTAGGCAAGATCAAATTTGTGTTCAATAACAAAAGCAGTGTTTATTTGCATGATACCGATGCCAAATCAGCATTTGGCGAAAACATGCGCGCTGTAAGCCACGGATGTGTGCGGTTAGAAAAACCGCTCGATCTGGCGCATGAGCTTTTTGGCAGTGGCCCTAAATACAACCTGATAGTTGCAGACATGGGTGCCGATAAACCCGACCCAACAAATATTGATCTGCCTAAAAAAGTGCCTGTTTATATTACCTACATAACCTGCTGGGCCGATAGCACCGGAACATTACAATACCGCCGCGATGTTTACGGACAGGATATTATCTTGTATGCAAACCTTGAGAAAGCAGTTAAATAGAGTCAAGAGTTGAGATTCAGGAGTCAGGAAGAATATTATAGTTTTTCTTGATTCTTGACTCTCAATTCTTGATTGTAAATATTATAAGCTGGCAACTTTATTTGCGGAAGTAGTATCAGAAGGAAAAATATAGGCAGCCGACAGATCTTCATTCAAATATTTTGAATTATAGCTGCTGTCGTTACCGTTTATGAAGAATACGGTTTTTCCTTTAATAGCATCAATCACCATATTTGACACCTCTGGTGATACAGCGGGGCAACCCCAGCTGCGGCCCAATCTGCCTGTATGTGCAATCGTACTTTCGCTTACATAAGGTGCGGCGTGTACCACAATTTCGCGAGCGCGGGCATCGCTGTTAAAGCCTTCATCCAAACCATCTAAACGTAATGAACGGCCATGTTTGCCGAAATATACATCATCGGTTAAATAAAAACCCAGGCTGCTTTGATGCGATTCATCAGTATTTGAGAAAGCATTAGCCATGTCCATACCACTACCCTGCCCGTGGGCAACCCATGTATTGAGTAAAAGATGTTTGGCTATCAGATCAACGATCCACATGCGCTTTTCACGACTGGATTTATTAAAATCAACGACAGTAATAACTGAGCTGTTTTGAGGTAATTTATTAGCTATCTTGAGGTTAATGAACCCGGTTACTGCCTTTCTGAAAACAGCTTCATCTAAACCGGCTTGCTGTAATTGTGCTGCATTGTAAAGGTCTTCAACATATTTCTCAAACAGGTATTTTGTAGATACCACAGTTTTTACATTAGGGTCAATTGTTTTTGTGCCTGCGGGTCTCCAACTAATAATAGTAATTGAAAAAAGTAAAACAACGCAAGCTACCCACCAAAAGTTTTTCCTCATAAATTGAATAAATATTATAAAGTCTGTTAAAAAATCAACAGGTTCAGGTATTTAGAACTATTTATAATTGTTGAGATTGATGCAAAGATAGTTATTAAATCAATATCTGGCAATAGCACCTACACCATGAAGAAATATTATTAACTATTTGGCAATTAAATGACATGGGTATGAATTAACATACTTTAACATATACAGGCCAACCTGAGGTTATTTAATTGCAGATATTTGTTTAAACCAACCTTAAATGAGAAAATTTTCCATCCTGTATATACTGTGTTTGATAAGCTTTACCCTGCATGCACAAAATAATGAAGCGTTAAATTACATTAATCAAAATGCAATTGCATTGGATACCACCAATGCTGATACTGGCTACCATGACCTGCTAGCACTCAAATCTGTTTTAAGCAACAGGCTACTGGTAGGCATGGGTGAGGCCACGCATGGTACACACGAGTTTCAGGCCACTAAGTTTAGGATGTTTAAATTTTTAGTGCAGGAAATGGGTTATAAGCTTTTCGGAATTGAAGCAAATTTCACAGAATGCAGATCTGTTAACGACTATGTGCTATATGGTAAAGGCGATGCCCGGACTGCTATAGGCGGCACCTATTTCTGGACCTGGAAAACAAAGGAAATGCTGCAAATGGTAGAATGGATGCACAGCTATAACATTAATAAGCCCGATAGTGCGAAGATAAAATTCTATGGATTTGATATGGAGTTTGACCGGGCAGCTCTTAAATCGGTAACGCAAAAATTAAAACGGTTTGATAGTGTTTATTACTTCGCAAATTTTAACGCTATGGTAACATTAAAGATTTGTGATACATCAAAGACCAGATATGCAAAATTCAGTAAAGAAAAAGCCGATAGCACTAAACAATTGCTGGCTGATATTAAGGTTTATTTAGATAAACAGAATGCTAATTTACTGAAGGTATTTTCTGCTGACGAAATAGCTTATTTGAAACATGATGTCAGATTATTGGAGCAATGCCTCGATTTTGATTTAGAAATAAATAAAACCGGTTATGTTACCATGAACGCAGAATTTTTGCGCGATAAATTTATGGCCGAAAACGTTGAGTGGGTATTGAAATATGAAGGCCCAAAAAGCAAAATGATGATTTGGGCACATAACGGGCACATAGAAAAATCCGACATGATGATGGGATCATATTTAAAAAGAGCTTATAAAGATGACTATTATGCTATAGGTTTCGATTTTAACAAAGGCACCTTTAGGGCAACTGATATGACTGATCATCGTGGAGTAGTACAATTTACCGTTGGTGATGCTGAAAAAGGTTCAACCAGTTTTCTTTTCTCACAGCTAAACATTCCAGCATTCTTTATCGATATAGAAAATGCTGTAAAAACCGGGTCCCCTGCCAAATCCTTTTTCATAAAAAGCATAAAGCATAGAAGCATTAGCGCCGGTTATAGCAGTAAATGGGAAAGCACACAGTATTTATCCAATCCGTTATATGATTGTTTTGACGGGCTTATATTTATAAATGACACCAAGCCAACGCAGCCCATGTGATCTATTTAACCCAAATTACTTTTTCTTCCAGCGGTATAGTCCTTTTTCCTTCGGGATGTTCATCGGTATAGCCTAAGTATAAAACACCCATTACATGATTATCTTCGCCAAGCTGCAAAAACTGTTTCATGGCGGGTTTTAACGTCATACCGCCGGTGCCCCAGTAGCTTGCTATATTTAACGCGGTTGCACCAAGCAGCAGGTTTTGAACAGCACAGGCTGTGGCAGCCATTTCTTCAAATACCGGTATTTTAGGCAGCTTACCCCGTTTCATTATGGCGATAATTACATGCGAAGCCTTATCGCCCTGATGTAGTAGATTATTAAAAACCCCATCGTTAAAGTCCTCATCACTGGTATTTTCCCTGTAAATATTAGCATGAGCGGCGCAAAACCGGGTAGGATCTTCATAAACCACAAAACGCCACGGCTCGGTATAACCATGTGTAGGTGCCCAATCAGCAAGTTCCAATATCGCGGTGATGTTTTCGTTTGGTATTTTATGGCCGTTCATCATAAATGGTTTGATGGTACGGCGATTTTGGATAATGGTTGTTAGATCAGAAAATTCAGTAGTCATAAAAATACAATAGTGTGATTATGGAGTCATTATTCACTCAATCACTAATTCACCTCAGTCACTAATTAATAAATAGCAGGATACTTTGCCGGATTAGCTTCACTCATCATATTATACACTGCCTCTATCACATCATCATGCGATGGTTTGCTGAAATAATCACCATCAGAGCCGTAAGGCGGGCGGTGTTCCTTGGCGCTCAATGTTTTGGGTTGAGCATCGAGGGAGTAATAACCTTTTTGGGCCTCCAGTATTGATTGCAAAATATAAGCTGAACCTGCCCCGGGCACATCTTCATCAATAACCAATAATTTGTTGGTTTTTCTTAATGATTCGCCACAAGCATTATCTGTATCAAAAGGATACAAGGTTTGCGGGTCTATCACTTCTATATGAATACCAATTTGTTCCAGTTCCTCGGCAGCTTCCATCACAATACGCAATGTAGAACCATAAGAAACTACAGTCATGTCACTACCATTCCTTACAATTTCAACCTTGCCAAGCGGTACGGTAAACTCGCCTATATTAGCAGGTAATTTTTCCTTTAAACGATAACCGTTAAGGCATTCTATTACTAATGCAGGCTCATCGCCTCTTAGCAAGGTGTTATACATACCTGCAGCTTGTGTCATATTACGTGGTACACAGATATGCAAGCCACGCATCGAGCCTAATATCACCCCCATTGGTGAACCTGAGTGCCATATACCTTCAAGCCTGTGGCCGCGTGTACGGATGATCACCGGTGCCTTTTGGCCGCCTTTGGTACGATAGCTTAAGCTGGCCAGGTCATCACTTATCACATTCATGGCATAGATCAGGTAGTCAAGATATTGAATCTCGGCTATTGGCCTTAAACCACGCATAGCAAGCCCCATACCCTGCCCTATAATGGTTGCTTCGCGTATGCCGGTGTCTACTATCCGAAGATCACCGTATTTATTCTGTAAACCGGCAAATCCCTGGTTCACATCACCTATGGCACCTACATCTTCGCCAAAAGCAACAATACTTTTATCGCGTTCAAAATTGGCATCAAAACAGGCGTTCAATACCTCGCGGCCATCTATAAAGCGCGCATCCTCATCATATTCAGCAATAACAACCGGTACTTTTAAAGGCGATTGCGGCGTATTTGTAAATAGCGTAGAGTTATAACGTTCGTTGTTCTTTACATACTCTTTATTCAACCAGTTTATAAGTGTTTGCCTTTCAGGTGTATTTTCTTTTGCAGTAAGTCGCAATGTTTTGCGTATTGCTGACACCGTATCCTTACGGCCGGGATCAACACATGAGCGCAGATTGGCTGCAATAGAGGCCAGATCAGTCTCGACGCTTACATGCTGCGACAGATCATCAATAGCGGCTGCGGCTTCATCCAGTTCAGTTTTAATAATGTCAGCAAGATCGTTCCATGCTTCGCGCTGACAATCGCGCACATGCTTTTTGGCAGCCGCTTCCATTTCATCAATCTCCTCAGCAGTAACAATAGCCGATGTGATCATCCATTCACGCATTTTCAGCAAGCAATCATGCTCATTTTCCCATGCAAGGCGTTCCTTGGTTTTATACCGCTCATGCGATCCAGAGGTAGAATGACCCTGTGGCTGTGTCATCTCGGTAACATGGATCAATACAGGTACATGCCTTTCGCGACAAAACGCTATAGCACGTTCATAAGTTTCGCACAGGGCAACATAGTCCCATCCACGCACTTTAAATATCTCGTATCCGTTTGTACCTTCTTCTTGCTGAAAGCCTTTTAATATCTCAGAAATATCTTCTTTAGTAGTTTGCAGTTTAGCCGGAACCGATATGGCATAAGCATCATCCCAAATAGAAATTGCCATAGGCACCTGCAGCACACCTGCAGCATTAAAAGTTTCGAAAAATAAACCTTCGGATGTTGATCCGTTGCCAATGGTACCAAAAGCAACCTCGTTACCATTCACCGAAAATTGCTTTAAATATTCAAGTTCTTTATTTTGCCTGTATAATTTCGAAGCGTAAGCTAAACCCAATAAGCGTGGCATATGGCCACCGGTGGTCGAAATATCTGAAGCACAGTTCATGGTTTCGGCCTGGTTTACCCAACTGCCATCAGTATTAACGTATCGCGTAGCATAATGGCAGTTCATTTGCCTGCCGCCTGAGGCCGGGTCTTTTTCAATATCAGGATTTGCATAAAGCTGTGCAAAAAACTCTTTCAGGTTGCTCATCCCGGTGGCAAACATAAAAGTTTGATCACGATAATAGCCTGAACGCCAGTCGCCAGTCTTAAAAGCCTTGGCCATAGCCAGTTGGGCTACTTCCTTACCATCGCCAAATATGCCAAACTTAGCCTTACCTGTAAGCACCTCGCGGCGGCCCAGTATACTGGCCTGGCGACTCTCATATCCTACACGGTAATCGTTGATCACAATTTTTTTAAAATCATCAAAACTGAGCTCAACAGCATCAAAATTGCCGGCATTATTTAATGCAGTTTCGGGCATATCTAATTTGTTTAAGCGGTAAAATTATAAAATTCTATTTTGTAATTGGCACAATATTCATTCAAAACGTTCAGTTTTTATAATAGTTTTTAAATCACATTAAACCTTATATATTTGTACAAATCAAATACAAATATGAAGAAGATTTTAATATTATGCGCAGTTATTATAGGCTTTGCCTTTACTGCATCGGCACAAGATAATCAAAAAGCTGAATTTAAATTCAACGAGGAAAAACACGATTTTGGTAAAATACCACAAGGCACCCCGGTAACTACTGTGTTTGAGTATACTAACATTGGCCAGGAACCACTTATTGTAACCGATGTACGCCCTACCTGCGGCTGTACAATTGCAAATTTTACTAAAACACCTGTAAAAAACGGTGAAAAAGGCACCATAACAATTACCTATAATGCTGCTGCTGCTTACCCATTCAATAAAGGGATCACAGTAACATCAAATACTAAAACACCAACAAAAATTTTATACATAGTTGGCGAAGTTGTTGCAAAACCGGCTCCCGCACCTGCTGCGAGCGGCCAGTAACAGTATATTTAAAAAAACATCTGTAAAAGGCCCCAATAAACCGGGGCCTTTTGCTGTTTATAGGTTTTATCAGAAACAACGTTAATCTTTATTAATTTTGCCTCATGCCAAAAATTTCGCACAAGGGACAGCGGATGCCTGCATCTCCTATTCGTAAATTAACCCCATATGCCGATCAAGCTAAGCTTGACGGTAAAAAGGTTTATCACTTAAATATTGGTCAGCCTGATATTGAAACTCCGGTTGGCATGCTTGATGCCATTAAAAATATCGATTTTAAAGTTTGGGCTTATACGCCATCAGAGGGAACATTAACCTATCGTGAAAAACTGACTGAATACTATAACAAGCTCGGTTATAACATAGGGCCTGACAATATTTTAATAACTACAGGCGGTTCTGAAGCTATTACTATAGCCATGATGACCTGCCTTGATGCAGGTGATGAAGTGATCATTCCGGAACCATTTTATGCCAACTATAATGGCTTTGCCAGTCAGAGTGATATTGTTGTAAAGCCCATATTATCGTATATTGAAAATGGATTTGCATTACCGCCTATAAGTGAATTTGAAAAGCTTATCACCCCAAAAACTAAAGCTATATTCATTTGCAGCCCTAATAATCCCACGGGCTACCTGTACTCAAAAGAGGAACTACTGGCATTGAAAGAATTGGTGTTAAAATACGATCTGTATTTATTTTCGGATGAAGCATATCGTGAGTTTTGTTATGACGGTAATACATTTACTTCGCCAATGCACTTAGATGGATTGGAAGAAAATGTTATTGTGCTGGATACGGTAAGTAAGCGCTACAGCGCCTGCGGAGCACGCTTGGGCTGTTTAATAACTAAGAACAAACAAGTATGGACAGCAGGATTAAAGTTTGCACAGGCACGCTTAAGCCCCGGAATGGTTGAACAGATTGCAGGTGCGGCAGCTGTTGACACCCCTGATGAATACTTTGAAGCTGTAAACAAGGAATATACTGCCAGGCGCAATACCATAGTAAATGCACTTAATAAAATGGATGGCGTTTATTGCCCTAACCCTGGCGGTGCATTTTATGTAGTGGCACAACTGCCGATAGATAATGCCGATAAGTTTTGCCAATGGATGCTGGAAAGTTTCAGTTACCAGAATCAAACGGTAATGATGGCCCCTGCAACCGGATTTTACAGCACCGAAGGTGCCGGACTGAACGAAGTGAGAATGGCATATGTTTTGAATAATACCGACTTGCAGAATGCAATGATCTGTTTAGGTGAAGCATTACGGGTTTATCCGGGCAGGGTTTAATTGGCAGTTTGCAGTCGGCAGTTTGCATTGAGTTGCGTTTGATAAAGCCTAAAAAAATGCACATTGCAACCAATAACTGCGATTGAAATCGTATATTTGTATCCTTATCAAAAACTGAAAACTGCCTTCGGGCAACTGCAAACTCTAAAAATGGGGTCGACCGGAATTGACAGGATGGAGATAAGTAAGTAAGCATGCAGCGCGTTGGGTGAATTAGCGCTTAAATCTGAACGCTCAAACTTACAAATGGCGAAAATACTTACGCCTTAGCTGCTTAATTTAGAATTTAGCTAGCTTTTGTCCCGCCGGTTTTCTGTTTTGTTGGATCGGCAACCGGGGCATCGAAAAACGAAAATAGCCTGCTTAATGGTGTGCATAGCAGGCGAAACAAAGCACCTAAGGAAGACGGTACAGGTAAGCGACTGACCTTCCCCTTCCCTACAATTAAACAGAAGCTAAGCATGTAGAAAGCTTACCTTATACCATGTTTGGACGAGGGTTCGAATCCCTCCGGCTCCACTGAACGACCTCTTAATCTATTGATTTACAGCAATTTAAATCATTAAATTAAGAGGTTTTCTTTTGTTACCAATTATTTAACCACATTTTTAAATTACTGATAATCAATACTATATGGGTTCGAATCCCCGCGACTATTGAGGTTTTTAAATTTACATAACTAATTAATTATCAATAATATATAATAATTAGGGTGGCTCTTTGTCTCCATAAAATTCTTCAAGCGTTATTCTGACCATAACTTGAACGATTAAATCGAACAGTTTTTGTTCTTTCATTTTTTCATATTCATTTATAGCTTCTGTCGCTTCCGCATCGATAGGAATTTCAAGTACTGACTTTATTCTCTTTGCTTTTCTTTTTTTCATAAGTTTTTAAAGGTTTTTGAAATGAAAAAGCTTCTTTTTTATGATCTATCGCAACGACCGGTATGATTTTGTAATTTTATTTATTTACCGGCAAATTTAGATCGCCAATAGTTTACTTTTGTAATGAGTTTACCGGAGGAAACCGGTTTCCTTCAAGAAACTATATTATGAAAGTGGTAAAAAATGAAAATTGGAACCAGGCACACTGCCCGGCATACCTACTGGGACTACGCGACACGATGGACATCCTGGCCGGGAAATGGAAAATACGCATTATCGGCGTGCTAAGCTTTGGCAAAAAACGGTTTATGGAACTGATCGGTAGCGTAGAAGGCATTGCTGCAAAAATGCTATCAAAAGAACTACAGGAACTGGAATTAAACGGCATCGTCCAACGGACGGTGTTGAATACCAAACCGATCACAGTTGAATATGAATTGACGGAATACGGGCATTCTCTCAAACCTGTTATTGATCAAATTGCATCCTGGGGCATACAGCACAGGGAAAAAGTGGTCAAAGAAATGAGCGGGAACAACAAGAAACATGAGTCTCCGGCTGTCTAAAATTTATTGTAATAGTTCAGCAGGTCAATAATGACCTCATCACTGCCATGACCGAAACTGAAAAAGCCATGGCTGGCTCCTTCATAAACCTTTAATTCAACCTGATTGAATTGTTTCCGCAGGTGCGCAGCATATTCTATAGAGGATCTCAGCAAGTGATCTTTTGATGCGGCCAATATGAAAGTAGGTGGCAAAGTTTTGAATTCCTTAATTTCTATGGGCATCAACGGTATAGGCGCGATGTAATCTTTGCTTAAAGCCTTTTCCCCAGCGTAAGATTTCAAGAATATCCGTGACAGCGGGAAGCCGTCCTCTATCCAGTTAAACCTATCGAATATACCGTATACAGGCACGATACTTTTTACTTCCGGCAATAAATCGGCATTGATGTCGTCGAATTGTTTCAGCAATTCTTTATTAGCCAATATAATACCGAGCATCATAGCCAAATGACCTCCTGCAGAATCTCCCGTAAGATGAACGGCAGTAAAGTCAGGGAATTGCTTTTTGATGAGGGCGAGTGCCTTTAAAAGCGAACTCAAAGCGTAAGGATGCGGATATTCTGGTGCCAGTGGATAATTGACACTGAATACGGGATACCCGGCATCAGAAAATGCTGTTAATGGCTTCGTAAAAAGTCTGCCCTTGGTGCCGGCAGTCCAGCCACCTCCGTGAAAATGGATAATAGGAATGCGGGATGTCGATCCTTGGTTGGGTTTATAATAATCCATTTTTTCAGCAGGCAAATTCCCATAGCTGTATTCAGTCACCCTGGTTGTGGGAAAACTTTTGCCACATATCAGGTCAATCAATGGCATCATTACATTGCGCCATGTAAAAAGTTTAATATTCTCTCCCGCTGTTAATTTATTGGGCGTTACTATTTGCTGTTCCATTTCTTTTCTTTTATTTCCGCAAAGTTATCCTGGGATCAAGCAAGGCCCCCTACGGGTTTCTCTGAGGAAACCACTTTCCTCAAAGAAACCCATGCCTTTTCCAAACTGTCAGCATATAGCTTTGCCTTATAAAAAGAATATGGAAACTATTAAAATAATTTATTGGGTGTCAACAGTATTGGTTGGCTTAACATTTATTTACGGGGCTTACTCTGACTTTCGCAGTTCAGAGGTCAAAGAGGCATTTGTCCATCTTGGATTCCCCGCCTATTTCAGGGTTGAACTTGGTGTGATGAAATTAATAGGCGTAGTGCTGTTGCTGGCACCCCTGCCCGTTTATTGTAAAGAGTGGGCATACGCCGGTTTTGCCATTACGCTTGTGTCTGCATTTATTGCCCATAGTGCCTCTGGTGATAAAATGGGTATGCAAATGGTTCCTTTAACCATACTCGTTTTTACTCTAATCTCCTATTTCTCTTTTCACCATTTATAGTTTGTAAACTAATCAATAAAATATCATGAAAGTATTCATAACAGGCGGTTCAGGTTTTGTAGGGCTAAATTTAATACCATTATTAATATCAAAAGGTTATAGCGTCAACGCTTTGGCAAGGTCAAAAAAAGCCGCTGATACCTTAACGCGCCTTGGTGCAAATGTGATTAATGGCAATCTGGATAGTATATTGGCATTAAAGAAAGGTGTAGACGGTTGCCAGTCCGTGTTTCATTTAGCCGCATCTGTTGATTTCTGGGCTACCTCAGAACAACTTTGGGGGCTTCATGTCGTGGCCGTGCAAAACCTGCTTCAAGAAGCAAAGGGCGCAGGTGTCAAAAATTTCGTTTACCTAAGCGCCGCGTCTGTTATTATTACCGGTAAACCGATGAGCAATGCAGATGAAACCTTTGTATCCAATAACCTGCTCGATGGCTATTCGAAAACCAAACTGGAGGCCGAAAAAATGGTGCTTAAAGCCAACGCCCCGGGATTCAAAACCATATCAATCAGGCCGCCGCTGATATGGGGTAAAGGTGACCACCATGTACTCCCGTCTATCATCGAAACCATCGAAAAAAAGAAGATGCAGTTAATCGACGGGGGATTGATGAGGATTGCCACCTGCCACGTCAGAAATGTTTGCGAAGGATTGATCGACGGAGAAAAGGCCGAAAAAGGCGGCGAAGCTTATTTTATCACAGACGGCGATCCGGTAGTAATGAAAGACTTCATAGGAAAATACGTTGCAACGCAAGGTGTGACACTTCCGGATAAGCAGGTTTCGCTTTCAGCGGCAAGGAGGTTTGCCGGGATCATGGAATTTGTATGGAAGGTTTTCAGGCTTAAAGGGCAGCCACCTTTGTTTAAAGCTATGGTTAATATGCTTGGTGTGGAATTGACCATCAACGATAGCAAAGCCAGGCGTGAAATAGGTTATAAAAATGTGATGACCGTTGAACAGGGATTACGTGAGATGAAATAGACAATAAAATGGAAAAGCAAATCAAGAAAATAAAACGATTGACTTTCGATCAGCAAATGACCGGCTTTAAAGCTACTGGCGTTAAGCATTCGGAATACAATATCGAACCGTATTTGATATTCGGGGAATTCTACATGGACAGATCGGTATTTGGCCCTCACGCACATGCCGGGGTTTCGGTAATGACCTATTTGCTGCCGGACAGTAAAGGTTCCTTCCTGAACCGCGACAGTTTAGGCGATCACAGTATTATTGATCCGGGTGGTGTCCATGTCACGCAGACAGGGAGCGGCATTTATCATGATGAATTACCGGAGATTACAGGAACAGAATGCCATGCGTTTCAAATCTGGATCAACCACGCTGAAAAAGACCGGATGGTTGAGCCAAAGGCACTGAACCTACCTGCCAAAAATGTACCGATATGGCATACCGACAAAGTTGACCTGCGAATCATTCAAGGCAGCTATAAGGATTTGCAATCGCCTTTGGAACTGGTTACTAAAACCCTGCTCTTTGATGTGGTCCTCAAACCAAATGCTACCATTGAACTGGATGCTAAAGAAATGGCATTCATCTATCTGATCTCAGGAAAGATCATCATCGAAGGTGATGTAGTAGAAGCACGTAGCATGTTAACCTTCGAAAATGAGGGCGATAAAATCATCGTAAAGACTGCGGCAGATCCTGCAAATTTCATGGTTGCATCAGGAATACCGCACCATGAGCCTATTGTTTATGGCGGTCAGTTTGTAATGACCAACCAAAAGCAGATGCAGGAAACACAAGCCAGGTTACGCAGAGGAGAAATGGGGGTTTTAGATCCGTTATAATAACATCGCCCATAAAAGTAATATTCATTAATTGCTTAGATCAATAGCCTTCTAAAAAGATTATTTGGAAATTGGAGTTAGTTACAGTTATTGGCTTGGATGTATAATATAATTAGAAAGCCTCTTTAATTTATAATCCAAAAGAAGTGAAAGGGGTCGAAATCCCTTCGGCTCAGAGCAAATTTCACAAAAAAATTGCAAGCCTAAATCCGGTCCAGAAATTCCAAAAATGGCAAAAGGGGTTCTAACTCAATCCCCATGCCCACTAGGGGAGATACTCAACTACCAGTATCTCCCCTTTTATATCTATAAATAACTGTTTATAGGGTATTTAACTTGTCTTTTCAGTGTTAAATGGGAGTTCGAAGTCCCCTTGGGTTTTTTAAAGCGACCTTATCATGTTTGCAATGGCTAAACCAATTTCATCCGGAACGTCTTCCTGCATATAATGCCGCGCCTTAACTATGAGTTCGCGTTGGTTCGGCCAGGTGCGGGCGAGATCGAGCGCGCGACCATTGAGCACACCAACCTCCGCTACGATCAGCAGTTTAGGTACCTCCGATCGGGCCAGCCACGCGCCGTAGGAACCGACAATGGCCGAAACGTCGGCCGGCTCACCTTCTACAGGGATATCACGCGGTAAGAGTAGCGTGGGCAGGCGGTCCTCACGCTCCCTGAAGGGTGCGCGGTAAACTGCCATTTCCTCATCGCGCAGGGTACGTACCACGCCGGCAGGCAATCGCTGTTCTACAAAAAAGTTGTCGTCAAGTACCATCTTCTCGCCTTTCTCCGTCCGCAGTGCTTGAAATGCGGCTGCCGCCGGGCCAAAATCTGCCCAGGTCCTCACCATCACAATGGCTTCCATATAAGCGATCGCCCTGATTTGAGATGGAAATCGTGCCGCCCGGTGAAACCCCAACGCCGATCCCCAATCATGCAGCACCAGGGTGACATTACGCGTCAGATTCAGTTCTTCGAACCAGGCGTCGAGATAGTGTACCTGGTCGATGAACCTATAGGACCGTCCCGGAGACTTTGCTGAAGCGCCGAAGCCGACCAAATCCGGTGCCAATACTCTCCCAAGCCCCGTAAAGTGTGGGATAACATTGCGCCACAAGTAGGACGATGTAGGATTTCCGTGCAACAGAACGATAGGGTCGCCATCCCCTGTATCCACATAACTGATCTCTGAATCCAGTACCTTGATCCGCTTGCGGGGGTGATTATCAGCGGCGCTGATTGTATTTGAATTTGCAGGCATAATATTATTATTTGGTATTACACAAAAATAATAGTGGTGTTAATACGATCAGCGTTCCAAAGTATCATATATTAGCTTTTCCGTATCAATATTAACATGGATGCATTAAGCGCAATTTTGGAAGCGACAAAACTTGAAAGTTTAGTTTACAAGAAACTCGACGTTTGCGCACCCTGGGGCTTGGAAATAGCACAGGACGATAATTCACAATACTGGAGACTTATTAAAGGAAGCTGTATTCTTGGTTTACAGGACGGACAAACTATTAAAATGAAGGAAGGGGATTTGGTATTTATTCCACATGGCTCTGCCCATTGGATAGCAGACAAATCCACAAGCCGGCGAATATCGGCGACTGAATATGTAAAAGCGCGGGATAAAGGCATTCGTATTTTTTGCAGTGATGGAGAAGAAACCACCATCACCGGCGGCCATTTTCAATTTGATGATCAGCCTATCCATCCTTTTTTGAAAGACTTACCTCAAGTCATTCACATTGCGCAATTTGAAACGGAATACCAGCTATTACTGCAGCATTCTGCGCAGTTAATTTTGGCAGAACTAACTCATCAAAGACCGGGAAGCAAGATCATACTGCGGGGCCTGGCAGAAGTATTGTTCATCAATATTATCAGGGCTTACCTGGAACAGGTTGTTCCGCAAACCGGGTTTCTCTCCGCCTTAATAGATACCCGCATCGGGAACGCACTCACGCTAATACAGGATTCACCGGGAAACGCTTGGACAATTGATGCCCTCGCCAAAAGCGTAGGTATGTCAAGGTCGGTTTTCTTTTACCGGTTTAAAAGGTTGGTTGGCGAAACGCCTACAGTTTATTTGACCAACTGGCGGATTAGGAAAGCTAAAGAGATACTAGCCATCAATAAAGATAATATCAGTGAAATAGCATTGAAAGTAGGCTACCAATCCGAAACTGCTTTTAACCGCATTTTTAAAGCAAAGGTTGGCAGTACGCCTGCTGCCTTTAGACGGGAGTTGGTTTAATTACCGCGGTAAAGGGGCGGCAAGGCATTCAAGGCCACCGGGTTTAATGTGTTTTGAAATTTAATGGTTAGCATTCCTTTATCCCCAATTTTCTAATTTTTGTCAATGTGTTAGCATGGATACTGGAATTCTAAAGAGGTTAAAGGGGTTCGAAATCCCTTCGGCTTGGAGCTGATTTTATAAAATAATTGCACGTCTAAATCCGGTCCAGGAACTCCAAAAATGGCAAAAGGGGTTCGAACTCAATCCCTCTGGCCACTAAGGGAGATACTAAACCAAGAGTATCTCCCTTTTTTACATATATAAACATCTGTTTACAAGTGATTTACCTTGCATTTTGAGGATTAAAATAGGTTTTCGAAATTTTATCTCAAAATTTTTCGAAATTGGTAGGCGCTGTTTAAATGCGCATCAGAGGTCAGAAAACAAAGATTTTTGTGTTCGAAATCCCCTTGGGTTTATCGTCTATAACGCTTCATTGATCAATTACTTTAATAATTAAATTACACCTGTCCCATACCACCGTCAACACAAATTTCACTACCGGTAATGAAGCTTGAATTTGCTGAAGCCAGGAATAACGCCGTAGTGGCGATTTCTTCAGGTTGCCCTAAACGAAAGACCTTTTGTGATCTTTTTGTATTTTTAATTATACTGATTCAATACGTCTGTTAAAGGCCGTTTGGACTTTACCATTTCTTTTTCAGGATTGGGAAATATTTATCATATTCCACAGATATCAAACATTACTTATTCCGCCGTCGACAACAACATCTGACCCGGTCATGAAGGAGCTCTCATCAGAGGCAAGAAAAACTGCTGCTGCCGCTGCTTCCTCTACACGCCCAAGTCTAAGCATTGGGACGAAATTTGCGTAATGCGAATGAAGCGCGTCAAGCTCTTCAGAAGTATTTGCCTGGGCTTCCATGATTGCGGTTGGAAATGGACCCGGGCTTAAAAGATTGGCGCGAATACCATTGTCTTTAAACTCTGCTGCCCAGGTACGGACAAATGACCGCAGCGCCGCTTTAGCGCCGGCATAAGCTGAGTGGTTGGCAAGGCCCATATAATGCATCGCCGAAGAAACGAGAATGATTGAACCTCCGCCATCCATTAGCGGTAGCATCTTTTGTGTAAGGAATAGAGGGCCTTTGGCCATCAAATCAAATGTGCGGTCATAATGATCCTCTGTAATTTCACGAAGCGGAACTTGCTCAGTAAATCCTGCATTAGAAACCAAAATGTCTATTTTACCTTTTGCTTTCCTGACAACATCAGTGATATGATCAAGGTCTTTCAGTTTCGAGGCATCAGCCTGAATGGCTGTAACCTTGCCGCCGATAACTCTGACCGCTTCATCTAAGGCATCTTTTCTTCTGCCGAAAATAAATATTTCCGCGCCTTCTTCTACAAAACTTTTGGCAATGGCAAGTCCGATGCCACTTGTGCCGCCGCTAATAACAGCTACTTTATTCTCTAATCTCATTTTAGGATTAATTTTATAAGGCAAATGCGCCTGTATTTGGTCAAAGTTGACAAGGACATTTGGCGCAAAGACACTCAATTGTCCCTGCGCCAAACTTCCTAAAGAAAACGGAATCTGTCTCTTCTTTCTATCGTTATGATCTTACTTAAACGGCTGAAGGTTAACCGAGCCCCCATCGACAAGAATCTCCGTGCCAAGCACAAATGATGATTCGTCTGAACCCAAAAATACAACTGCCTTTGCGACATCAAGGGGTTGGCCTATACGGCCCATAGGGATGCCTTGCACTAACTGCTTTTTAACAGCTTCAACCTGGCCTGGCTCAACAAATTTCTCGAATACCGGTGTGTCAATGGCAGCAGGCGAAACGACATTAAACCTTATTTTGCGTTCCAGCAGATCAAGTGAAAAGCCCCTGGCCCAAGCAATAAGCGCAGCTTTTGCACCGCCGTATAGCGATAATGCAGGTAAACCAATGTGTGCTGCGTTCGAGCCGATCATAACGACGGAGCCGCCGTCGTTCATATAAGGAAGTGCTTTATGAATTGTAAAGTAAACGCTTTTCAAATTCAGGTCCATCGTCTTGTCGTAATCGGCCTCACCAATTTCCGCCACCGATCCCAGTTTTGCCCCGGTCGCCGCACCGCCGGCATTGGCAACCACGATATCTATCTTTCCGAATTTTTCATGTGTCTGCTTAAATACACGGTCAAGATCTTCCTGATTGGTCACATCCGCCTTGATTGCGATAAAGCTATCGCCAAGCTGTGCTAAAGAACTGTCCAGGGTTTCCTGCGTGCGGCCGACAATTACTCCTTGAGCTCCCTCTAAGAAAAACTCTTTAGCGATACCAAATCCAATGCCGCTATTGCCGCCGGTAATGACGGCTACTTTATTTTTTAGTCTCATGATCTTATATTTAATTTGTGACAAAGGTCGACTAATAAGTTTATGTGGGACAAGGAGATATGACGCAAAATACAAGTGATAAATGTCACGGTTATTCCTTTTCGACGTAGTATTGCCAGTTGACTACAGCAGACATATGAAAAGAACGATTGATTGATAACCGAATCAATTGCGTTATTAACTGTAAATTCAGCTTTATTGCGCTTTAGGGCAATTTTTAAATATTTTTGTAAAATACAAATGAGCATGTTTAAAGCATTCGAAAATTATTTAAGAGAAAGAGCAGATCTGAATGCTGATGAAATTGAAGCTGTTCGGATGGTTTGTATCGAAAAAAATATAAGAAAAAGACAATATCTCCTTCAGGAAGGTGATGTATGCCATTATAGCTGCTTTATTGTAAAAGGTTGCCTGCGTATGTACGGTGTGGGGGACAACGGCGTGGAGCATATCCTCCGTTTTGCCGTGGAAAACTGGTGGATGAGTGACCGGGAAAGTTTTAATAACGGTACGCCGTCCAAATGTAATATCGATGCTCTGGAAAACTGCGAGGTTATTTTGATTAATAAACCGGACTTTATCAATCTATTGACAACCATACCCAAATTTAAGAAATTTGTCGACAGCCTGTTAGCGAAGAGCTATGATGCCATTCAAAATCGGGTTATGAGCAATATTAGTTACACCGCGGAAGAAAAATATCAAAATTTCATCACCCGCTTTCCGGATATTTTTCATCGTATTCCTTTGCATATGATCGCCTCGTATCTTGGCGTTTCAAGAGAGACGCTAAGCCGGGTCAGAAGCCACTACGTACAAAAATAATGTTTAGGATACTTGCCAAACTGTTAACCAGCATTCTACTAATTGCAATCCCTATTCCTTTTGGCTGAAAATTGAATAATTCATATGCTCCAACCTTTTCATGCCTTTCAATTTGTTAGCGTAATTCCACTTAAATTCCTCAGTCTGGCGATAATGCCCCAACTATAAAAGTTATTGACCACACCGATTAATAAAGTATTAACACCGGCTTTAAGCGGGATGTTGACCATCGAATTATCAATATTCAGGCACCCATTCGGAAATTTGGCAAGCGGCATCCCAAATTGATTTTTATCAGCATCAATTAATTTATTATTCGCGAAAACATACACTTCATCACAAAAACCAAGCTGCATCTGCATAACTTGCTCCTTTGTTGAATTAATGGTGGTTTTCAACCAAACGTAACGGCTGGTGTCGCTTGCTCCAAATTTTCGGGATAAGTTGACAACCCCGCGCCTTTCCGCAGTGATCTCACTCCATTTAGTGGAATCTTTTGGCAGGTCATCGGTTGTTAGTTCTCTTCCTTGTCCCATGATCCTGGAGGCAGTGACACCCCATTGCCGGATATAATTCATATCGTGTTTAGTAGGGTCTATTCCTTCCAGGGGAGATAAATTTCCTACATCATTTGGCTTAATCATCAAATTTGCAAAATAGGCAAGCCCGTCAAATCCAATTGTTCCGGCTTTGCTGCTGCTTTCTAATCTCGGGATTTCCAAAACAGGCTCATTCATGTCATTTACATACACGCGCATTTGCAAACCGGAAACTACCAGTTTAACATGGTTCCATTCCTTGTTGTGTACAGGTGCCGGCCCATCATAAGGTGACATCATATTAAAGAGCAGCACACCATTGACCACTGGCGCATACTGGATATCGTCGTTGTCGCGCTTGCTGTCATCCTTTTTGGTACGTTAATACGCTAAAATTTGAAAGGTAACCCATAAAAATAAAAAATAAATATAAAATCTATAGACTTAGTATAATATTACTATATTTACATCATAATAGTTCTTTAATACTTATCCAGAAAGACAGAGGGAAAGGCCCGATGACGTCTTAGCAACCTGTAACCTTACAAGGTGCTAAATCCTGCTTCGCTTAGCGAAGAAAGATAAGATGATGATAGATTTAATATTCTGTAAAGGATATTTCTCCTGTTTTGCTGCGATAAGTATTTTATTTAATTAAGCATAGCAACATGAAAATCTATCTCGACAACGCAGCAACTACACAACTCGACCCGGAAGTATTTAAGGCGATGACTCCCTATTTATTAGATCATTATGGTAATGCATCCTCGCATCATGCGCATGGCCGGGAGGCAAAACAAGCCATTGAACAAGCAAGAAATACCATTGCAGGCCTGATCAACGCTGATCTATCCGAAATTGTTTTTACCGGCGGAGGTACCGAAGCGGATAATACAGCTTTGCTTTCAGCAAAAGGAAGGAGATTTATTACAACACCGTTAGAGCATCATGCGGTATTGCATGCACTGCATCAGCCTCATTATTTATATGTAAATGCTAAAGGTGAAATAGATCTGGAAGAATTAGAGTTTTTACTGCGCGATGGCGAACCTGCTTTTGTATCCATTATGCATGCAAATAACGAGATCGGTGTTGTTAACGATATTGAAGCTATCGGTAAGTTGTGTGAAAGCTACGGTGCAATTTTTCATAGCGATACGGTACAAACCATAGGCCATTACCGCCATGATCTGCAAAAACTAAAAGCTCACTTTATTGCCTGCTCTGCCCACAAATTCCACGGACCAAAAGGGGTTGGTTTTCTTTATTGCCGTAAAGGAACAAACTTATCACAACTATTATATGGGGGTTCGCAGGAACGAAAGCTGCGCGCCGGGACGGAGAACATTGCCGGTATTATAGGCATGGCCAAAGCGTTTGAAATTGCTTGCAAAAATATAGATGAACACAGGCAATATATCCAGAGTTTAAAAAACAGGCTTATTGCCAAACTACAGCAATTACCAGGTGTAACATTTAATGGCACCTCGGCAGAAGATAAAAGTCTTTATACTGTGTTAAGCGTAAATTTCCCCGCAACTGGTGTCGATCTGTTGTATCATCTTGATCAAAACAATATTTCTGTGTCGGGCGGTAGTGCATGTTCAACAGGATCTGCATCGCATGTACTCCAGGCGATAAAAAGCGACAGGTCGAAAGATACTATCCGCTTTTCATTCAGCAAGTTTAATACGGTAGAGGAAATAGATTATACGGCTAATATATTGTACAACTTATTTAGTGCAGTTAACAAACAAATCAAAGAGATAGAATATTCGATATAAGGCAAAAAAATAACACCTGCAGCAATTACCACTTTATGTGAGGCGTGAGAACGGATTCGAACCGTTGTAAGGAGTTTTGCAGACTCCCGCCTAGCCACTCGGCCACTCCGCCTATTTTTAAGCAAGTAGCCCAAGGGTTATTTTGGTACACTACCTGCCTTTTTATTTAACACATCGGAAATGCCTGGTTTAGATGCGTATTGTTAATACTGCACGCATCTGAATCCAAGGTGTTCCAGTCCGCTATCTTCTGAACTTTTCATTCGCCTTGCCACCCTGTAACCCGAGCAATAACTATCGTTACATAAAAATGACCCACCCCTTATCACTCTTTTTTTAGCATAAGGATCATCAGGATCGTAACTTCTATCTGGCCCTTGTGGATTTTTAATTCCTTCGGGCCTACTTATAGTACTGTAATAATTGCTATTGTAATAATCGGCGCACCATTCCCATACATTACCAGCCATATCATATAATCCATAGCCATTTGGCGGAAATGACGCTGCAGGTGAAAGCCCATAAAATTTATCCCGAACGGTATTATTATCAGGAAAGTGTCCCTGCCAGGTATTGGCTTTTGGCTTTCCTTCGTCAATAGGTTCATTACCCCACGGGTATATTTTATTTTCTAACCCTCCCCGGGCGGCCCATTCCCATTCAGCTTCAGTAGGCAGCCGTTTGCCCGCCCATTTGCAATACGCTACAGCATCATACCAGGCAATGTGTACAACGGGGTAATTATCCTTACCCTTAATACTGCTTCCCGGCCCGTGCGGATGCTTCCAGTCTGCACCTTTTTTCCATACCCACCATTGGCTGTAATCGTTTAAATCAACAGGGTGCTTAGGTGGGTCAAACACCAATGAGGCAGCAACCAGCAGGCTATCATTGGGCTTTGGCGTGTCGGGAGGCAATTGTTTTTTTAGCTCATTCCAGTCGGGCTTGCGCTCGGCTATAGTTTTATAACCTGTGGCCTTAACAAACTTTGCAAACTGCGCGTTGGTAACTTCTGTTGCATCCATCCAAAAGCCATTAACGGTTACTTTATGTTTTGGGTACTCGTCAGGCGAAGCTTGTTTGTTGTCGGCACCCATCATAAATGTTCCCGGTTTTACCCAAATCATTCCGATGTGTGATCGATCAGTATTAGCAACCGGTAATCCAACAGACGCTGTATTTAGTGATGCAAAACGTTTTGGAATTCCTGATTCACAACACAAGGCTTTTTTGGCAGAAACCGCAGGGCCTGCAACAATACTTACCGCATTAGGTTGGTGGTGTTTGCATGACGCACCTATAATTATTACAACTAACAGAAACGGTAATGACGAACGTTTTATCACTTTTAATATAATTAATTTACTGACCCAGTTTAATAACATCGAATGATGTTTTAGGCTTGATAAGATTAAAATCCAATACCACATTATTTTCATTTACCCAGGTTAGGTACTCAAGCGAAAGCTTTTTAACTACTTCGGGATATTTTGCTGCCAGGTTATTGGTTTCACCGCGATCTATTTCCAGATCATATAACTCCCATTGGTTAGCCGGAAATGATGATACCAGTTTCCACTTACCTTCTCTTATTGCTCTGTTGCCCCAAAGCTCCCAAAACAGTGGTTTATCGCGGTTTATGGGCTCGCCTTTAAAAAACAAACCGGTTAAGCTTTTGCCTATTAATGGGTTAATTTTATGCCCGTTATAAACTGATGGATATTTTGCTCCGGCCAGGTCATAAAAGGTAGGTGCAAGATCAACCAGATGTGCAGTACCTGTAGCAATTGTATTCGGCTTGATCCTGCCCGGGAACCAGGCAATCAATGGTGAACTCATACCACCTTCATACAATGCTCCCTTAAATGACCGCAGCGGAGAATTGGAAACAAATGACCAATTTTTACCCTGTGCCTCAAAAGAGCCAGATGTGCCAACAGGCCCTAAATTACGGGCAGCATGTACACGCCCGTGCGCCACATCCTCTGCAGGTGCGCCATTGTCGGATATAAATACTATGAGCGTATCATCATCTTTTTTTAGCTCCTTTAGCTTCTCCAGTACTTTGCCAACGTTTTGATCCATACGGTCAACCATAGCAGCATAAACTTCCATTTTGGCCTTCCAAAGCTGCTGTTCATCATAAGTTAGGTTATCCCAGTTGGGTACGTCAGCATCACGCAGGGCTATAGTTTGGTTAGGATCTCTTATACCGAGTTCAACCTGCTTTTTGATGCGCTCTTTACGCAGCGAATCCCAGCCGATATTGTACCTGCCTTTGTATTTGGCAATATCCTCGGGCAAAGCCTGCAGTGGCCAGTGTGGTGCGTTAAAAGTTAAATAAAGGAAGAAAGGCTTATCGCTTTTACTTTGCTCATCAAGGTATTTAACGGCATGGTCACCTATTTCATCTGTCATGTAATAGCTATCATCGGGTTTATACCAGCGCTTGTTATTTTCTTCAATTATTACCGGATATTTACCACCTCCTAAGGGCATGTAACCGGTATTAAAATAGTTTGCAGCGCCGCCGATGATCCCAAAGAATTTATCAAAACCGCGTTGATTTGGCCAGCCCAGGCTATCATTACCCACATGCCATTTACCCGACATGAGCGTACTGTAACCATCCTGTTTCAACACCTCGGCTAATGTTACCGATTCCCTGTTCAGGTAGCCCTGGTAAGCGGGTAACCCTAAATCAACATCAAAATAACCAATGCCAGCTTTATGCTGATCCTGCCCGGTTAATATGGACGACCGGGTTGGTGCGCATATAGCGTTATTATAAAACTCTTTTAAACGCAAGCCCTGCGATGCCAGTTTATCCAAATTTGGCGTATGTATCTCTGAGCCATAAGAACCTAGGTCAGAATAGCCCATATCATCTACCACAATAAGTATAATATTGGGTTTTTTACTTTGGGCATTTGCATGCTGCCAGCCTGTAACGGCCAGCAGCAGCATAAATGCAATTCTAATTTTCTTCATTATTTATTGATTTCCTTGAGAAGCCTTTTTTATATCCTCATTTAATGTTTGTGGCGCATCCGGTGTTCTGTGAATTCTGCGTTTGATCACATCATCCCAATCAATAAACGGATAAACATTATTTATTTTAGCCTGCGCATCAAACAGGTCCTGTAACTCTTTTAATTTTTCAGGATATTTTTTAGCAACATCAATTCGTTCGTTAAAATCTGTATTCAGGTTATATAGTTCCCAAACATCAGTGCTAAAACCACTTGACGGAGCTGGCTGGCTTGCTCCCGCTTTGGCCAGGTCGTTAAAATCAGGATGGTGATAAACTTCTGCCTTCCATCCATCTTTGTAAATAGACCTCGATCCAAAGATGTAATAGTACTGTATACGGTGTTGTGATGGGGCCTCAGGATGATCGAAAGAATAAACCAATGAGGTACCTTGTATAGTATCCTGTTTAATTCCTCTTATGTACTCAGGAGCATTAATACCCAGGAATTCTAAAGTTGTTGGCAGCAGGTCAATAACATGGCCGTATTGCGTACGTATGGTACCCTTATCTTTTATTCCCTTCGGATAGAAAACGATCAGTGGATTACGTGTGCCACCTTCGGAGTTAGCATCCTGTTTCCAGTATTTAAATGGTGTATTTGCAGCCTGCGCCCAACCTATAGGGTAATTTCCTTCTTTAGCATCAGGGGTGCCTATCTCACCTATTTTGGCGAGGTTATATTTTATATTTTCTTCTTCAGAAAGTGGCCTGCTGAAAAGTTGCCTGTCAATATCACCATTAGCGGTTCCCTCTTTACTTGCGCCATTATCACCAATAACAACATATATTAAGGTGTTATCAAGTTGGTTGCTTTCCTTCAGATAGTTTATCAAACGCCCAACTTCATGATCGGTATAGGTTAAGTAGCCGGCATATACTTCCATAAAACGAGCGTAGAGTTTTTTCTCATCTGCCGATAGGGTATTCCATTCTTTTACGTTTGGATTGCGGGCTGGCAATACAGCATTAGCAGGAATAATACCCAACTTTTTTTGTCTTGCAAAAACCTCTTCCCTAAATACATCCCAGCCTGCGTCAAACTTGCCTTTATACTGATCGCTCCACTCTTTTGCAACCTGGTGCGGTGCATGTGTTGCGCCGGGCGCATAGTACAGGAAGAAAGGCTTATCAGGCGCTACCTTGTGTTGACGGGTCAAATAGAAAATAGCTTTATCAGTTATCTGCTCATTTAAGTGGCGGCCATCAGGGGTTACGTGGGCATTGTCTTCAACCAGGTCGGGTTTATACTGGTCTGTTTGTGAGCCCAGGAAACCGAAGTTATGGTCAAAGCCTTTTCCGCTTGGCCAGCGATCAAACGGGCCCGCGTCAGTTGCATCTTCATCAGGTGTTAAGCCATATTTACCAACCTGGAATGTATTGTAGCCATTCTCGCGCAATATCTCGGCAATGGTACCTTTATCCGACGGGATACGGCCATCATAACCAGGGAAACCAGCCGACAGAACTGTATGCGCGAAACCACCCATATGCACCCTTGATGAGTTACGCCCGGTTAATAAAGCCGCGCGGGTTGGGGCGCAAATTGCTGTGGTATGAAAGTTGGTGTAACGCAGACCGTTGTTAGCCAGGCTATCAAATGTAGGCGTGCGTATTACACCGCCAAAGGTGCTTGATGCCCCGAAGCCCACATCATCCAGCAATATCCAGATAACATTTGGCGCGCCTTTTGGCGCTTTGATAGGCGCTGTCCATGATTCTTTTGATTCGGCCAGCGTTTTACCGATCACCCCTTGAAAGGGTTGCTGCTGCTGTGTGATGTTTTGTGCCGATAGTGTACCGGTGAAAAAGACAACCGATAACACTGTTAACAGTGCCGGCCTCGCTTTTATTTTATTAAATGTGTTTGTCATAATGGTTATAAGTTTTAATTTATTGGTTTATTGAAAGATTAGAACCGGCATAGTCAGCCAAAACAGGTTGTGTAACCGATGATAAGACATCATCAGAAACCTTATTATCGTTATTTATTGGGATAATATCTTCGCGAACTACAGGGCCGCTTTTAGCCAGTTCACTACCTTCTCTGCTTGATTTAAATATGGGCCAGAATAGCTGCGCGTACCACTCGTCGCCTTCATAATGCGAAATACCATAACCTTTAGGATATTGCCTTGATATATGCGCGGTACCGAAGATCACATCCCACAAAAAAAACATGTTGCTAAAATTGCCTTTGTAATACCCCACCCCGTCGTCTGTAGAACTGGAGTGATGTGCGTGGTGCGTTGCAGGGGTCGATATCAACCTTTCTAATACCCATGCTACCGGGTGCAGTATTTTATATTTATAAAAAGGCTTATCCCATTTAATACTCGAATGGGCAAAAGTGACGATCAGTGTTTTTAAGGCTGTAACGAATATTGCAGGATACCCTAACCCAAGATATATCAAAATAGTGGTCAGATATATCTGCGAAAAAAAGAAGGTGTATATGATATTTTGCCTGCTTGCCATCGCCATACCCATGTATGGTGCCGAATGGTGCGTGCGATGGAAGCGCCATAAAAATGGGATCTGATGATGCAGCCGATGATACCAATATTGGGTAAGATCATCAGCAATAGCTATAATGATAAAGCCCCAAATAAAAGGCACCCACGAGAATATATTTTTATACTGCGGTATTACATCCGGTAAAAATTTCAGGCCGAAAAATGCTATTGCCGGATAAAGAATAATTGGAGGAAAAACAAAGCTGAAAATGTTAAGCAGGCTCTCATTTTTCGTCCACTTTTTTTCGTAGAGGCCCAGTGAAAATTCTAACACACCGAGCAACAGGATCAAGGCCGGGTATCCCCAGGTATTCATCCCATGTACTATAGTTTCGAGATATTTGATCATGGTTTTTTATTTAATTGGTGATTGGTTTTATTAATTTTTTCTGATGTGGCAACCTTATTCTTCCAGGGCTTTTGGCCGGTGATGTAATAGGAGCCGAACATCAATAAAATGGGCAGCAGGTAGATAAAAACACTTAGCAAGGCGTTTTTGATGATGCTTTTCCGGGTTTGTGGATCTATTTTCATAAGCTTAAATGGTTTATTTAAGAAGTGTTGTGGTGAGCCATAATCCCCCGGCTATTAATGCCAGGGGGATAAGGGTAAGGACGATACCTATTAGTATCTTCTTTGCGAGTACACTAAAATCGTCGCCTATAGTTCTTAAGTTCCTTTTCATATGCTGTCTTCATTTTTGATATGTGTTTCAATCGGTGAGGTTTTAGTAGTTTTTGCTTCACTGGTAAAAGCAGCCAGTGTCCCCAACAGTAAAGGGCTATGTTTTTTAAAAATCACTTTCATGAGATTGATAAATTGAAATCGATTAATTTTCTATTAGTTGGTATATCCCGGATTTTGCGTTAGCCCAGGGTTTAAACTGGTTTCGCTCGCTGGTATAGGGAACAGGTAATTTTTATTGCTGACATTGGTTTTTGAAGCCACCTTTGATACCGCTTGTACCAGTTGATTAGTGCGTACGAGGTCAAACCAGCGTTGTGCTTCCTGTACAAATTCGCGCCTTCTTTCAGCATACAGTGAATCCCGAAATGCGGTTTGAGAAAGTCCTGTTGTTAAATTACCTGTGTTTGCACGTACCCTAACCTGGTTAATGGCACTATAGGCCGCAGGCACCGGCCCTTGTACTTCATTTAAAGCCTCGGCATACATTAGCAAAACATCGGCATATCGCAGTATCGGGAAATTGATATTACTTTGTCCGGGAGTTGATAACTCGCTCCTGTCAACATATTTGCCAAAATAAAACGTAGGGAAATTATAGACTAAACCAGTAGCAGGATTAACCAGTGAAGTGTAAAAGGTAACCGCTCTGCGTGTATCAGTACTGCTGAATTGTTTATAAACCGAGCTATCAGCGGGAATATCAGCAGGAACATTTCCCACAAAGCCTGCAAAATTAGCACCCATTAATGTACTGCTGTTGCCCAAGCCGCCATTTGAAGATATTTGAGCTGAGAAAATATGCTCTATCCCATTTTTTGTAGCTGGATTAAATACATCTGCATAATTAGGAAAAAGCGCATAACCATAAGGCCCGTTAATTACTTCCTGCGCTTTACTTATTGCGGCAGTCCAATTTTGCTGGGTTAAATAAACCTTAACTAAAAGCGACTTTGCAGCCCCACCAGTTGCCCGGCCTATATCAGCGCCAGTATAACTTGTGGGAAGATTTTGTGCATCAGTTAAATCAGCTATGATCTGAGCGTAAACAGTAGCCGACGGCGATCTGTCAACTTCTAAACTACTTAAATTTGATGCATCCGCAGGGTTGTGTAACACCAATGGCACATTGCCATAAAAGCGCACCAGGTTAAAATAAAATAACGCCCTTAGGAATTTTGATTCACGTACTAACCTGCTTCTTAAAGTTGTATCAAATTGTATGGTCGGTATAGCATCAATAGCGGCATTAGCACGGCTTATTCCTGTATAAAGCTGGCGCCAGATCACCTGTACCCTATCATCAGTTGAGGTATAGGTTATGGAGCTTAGTGCCCTAACATTGGGATTGATGGCTGATGGGCCCGCGGCAAGATCATCGGTTGTCATATCAGCCAAAAAATTAATTTCCCTGCCATAAAGCGGTTGCTCAGTGCCATCACTTATAAGCTCACTGTAAATCGCGGTTACACCTGCCGTAGCATCTGACTGGGTTTTGTAAAATTGACTGGCTGTTATATATGAAGTAGGATCTTCAGTTAGCTTATTGCAAGCTGTTAAAGCGCTTGCTGCAACTATGAGTAATAATATCTTTTTCATTTTTTTATCTATAAAAATTAAAATGTTACGCTTAAACCAAGCAAGTACGTTCTGTAATTAGGATAAGCTCCATAATCAATACCCTGCGCAGTGTTATTTTGCTCAAAGCTGTTTACCTCCGGATCGTAACCGGTGTATTTAGTCCAGGTAGCCAGATTTTGTGCTGCTACATATAACCTTAGCTGTTTAGCATGAATGCTTTTAATAAAATCATTGGTAAACGTGTAGCCTAATACCAGGTTTTTTAACCTTAAATAAGAGTCATTTTCAATAAATTGGCTCGACATCTGCGCAACAGGATTGTTCGATGCACGCGGAATAGTGTTGCTTGGATTGGTAGGTGTCCATCTGTCAGCAATTTCTCCCCATGCATTTTGTGAAAGGTTGGTGATATCCAGTTGCTGACGTAAGGCGTTATAAATTTGGCCACCGTACGATCCTTGTAGGAACACTACCAGATCCACTCCTTTGTAGGTAAAAGTGTTGGTTAAGCCTCCTGTAAATTTAGGCTGTACACTTCCAAGGTTTGTTTTGTCGGCAGTGGTTATTACACCATCGTTATTCAAATCCTGGTAACGTACATCGCCTGGTTTGGTATTTGCCTTGCTGTTAAGGGTTGCATATTCTGCTATCTGAGCTGCATTTTGGAATATTCCTTCTGTTTTATATCCCCAAAACGTGCCTAACGGCAAGCCTACCTTTATAATTTCAGGCTGCAGGAGGCCAAGTGTTGAACTTGGTAAGGTAGGGAAGAAAGATGTTTCGCCATTTCCTAAACTTAAAACCTTGTTACGGTTTAATGAATAAACCAGTGATGTTTTCCAGGTGAATCCACTGCGGGTTATATTGTCAGTATTAATACCTAATTCGATCCCTTTATTTTCAACACTGCCTATATTTTGTAATGATTGTGAATAACCCGATGATAAAGGAACAGGTACATCAAGTAACAGGTTAGTGGTTTTTTTGTAATAAGCGTCAAAAACCAGGTTAATGCGGTTATCTAGTACACCCAAGTCGATACCGCCGTCATATTGTGCTGTTTTTTCCCATTTAAGATCGGAATTAGCCAGTTGCGTTTGCGCAAGCCCTACAGTTTGGGTATTGTTAAAGGTGTAGTTGAACGGACTGTATAAAGCAAGCGACTGGTATTCGCCAATTTGCTGATTACCGGTTTCGCCGGCGCTTAACCTTACCTTTAAATTGCTGATAACAGGAACGCTTTTAATGAAGTCTTCTTCCCCTGCATTCCATGAAAAGCCTGCTGATGGGAAATACCCCCACTTATTACCTGAACCAAAACGTGATGAGCCGTCGGCCCTGGCTGATACTGTAAGGTTATATTTATGCTGATAAGAATAGTTAACCCTTGCCAGATAAGAGTCCAATGCCCAGCTATAAGCATTTGATGTCGGGGTTAATATCTGCGAACCACTTTGGAGGCTGTTGTAAGTTGTTATATTACTCACAAAGTCTTTAGAACCTGCTGTAAACGATTCGTTATCAAAATACTGGGTGGTATAACCTACCAGCACATTTATATCATGATCTTTATGAATGGTGGTGGTATAGGTAAGGGTATTTTCATCTAACCAACTGTTTGAGGTAGATGCACCAACGGTAGCATAACCTAAAGTTGAATAACCATCACCTGTGTATGATGGTGCATAGAAATTGGATTTTGAACTGAGAAGATCAGCCCCAATACTCACCTTAGCTTTTAAACCCGGAGCAAGCGTATATTCACCAAAAAGGTTTCCTAACGTGCGGTTAACTTTTGTTTGGTTAACTATGGATAGCAGATCCTGTATTGGGTTTGACGGAGTAGTTGAGTAGGGGTTCAATACATAATTACCGTTAGCATCTTTTACAGGCAATATTGGTGGTGTAGTTATTATGTTAGTGATAACATTTGGGCTGTTAAGGCTGTTGGCTGCGATATTTGATGCAGCACCTTCTGAAATAGAATAAGTAGTGGTAGCATTAATGCCAACATGGAATTTGGTAGAAATATCCCTGTCATAATTATATCTCAGCGAGTATCTTTTGAAATCTGTATTGAGTAAAATACCCTCCTGATCAAAATAATTTCCGGAGATATTATACCTTGATTTTTCATCCCCACCGGATAATGTTAGCTCATGATTTTGCACAGGTGCGGTTCTAAACGCTGCGTCCTGCCAGTTAGTACCTTGCCCGAAAGCGGCAACCTGGGCCGGGGTAAATGATGGCTGCTGACCTGAGCTTGCCAATATATCATTGCGAAGCGAAGCCCATTGTGAGCCATCCAAAAGTGGAATTTCTCTGCTTATTTTTTGTATTCCGTAATAACCCTGGTAGGTAACATCATTTGTTCCTCTTTTACCTTTTTTGGTAGTTATTATAACAACGCCGTTGGCACCCCTTGAGCCGTATATCGCGGTAGCAGAGGCATCTTTTAATACTTCAATGGATTCAATATCAGAAGGATTTATAGTAGATAATGCATTAACCGACGCTCCTGTGCCAGCGCTTGAGCTAATGGCTGTATTGTCATTATAGATCGGGAAGCCATCAATTACATATAATGGTTCATTACCACCGGTTATTGAATTACCCCCTCGTATACGCACACTTGCCGAAGCCCCCGGTGCACCGGAACTCTGTGTTACGTCAACACCCGGAGCTCCCCCGCGTAACAGGTTATCAACCGATGATGAAACCTGTTTAAGGTTATCTTTAGGGATGCTTGATATTGCGCCCGTAATGTCACTTTTCTTCTGTGTTCCGTAACCTACTATAACTACATCGTTTAGCTGGGATACCTTGTCAGATAATTGAATGTTGACCGGGCTGCCGGTGGCATATACTTCCTTGGTTTTATAGCCTATAAAGCTAACAATCAAAATATAAGGTAATTTTTGGCCGGTAATAAATGTAAAGCGCCCGTCGGAACCTGTGGAAACTGAGTGAGTAACTCCTTTAATCCGGAGTGTTACACCGGTTATAGGCTGTTTAGTTGTACTGTCAACAACTATGCCTTCTAATCTCGAATTGATAAGCGGAACTTCTGTTTGTGCAAAAACCGTGTAGGGAATTATCAGAAGGGCAATGGCCGTGAATAGCCGGGTAAGAACGTGTTTGGCATGGATATATATTTCCATATATTTAAATGTTTTATGTTAATGATTCATTTCGTTAGTAAAACCGTGTAGATGAAGGGCAGTAGTGATTGGCGTTACGGCTGTTCTGTCATCTGTTAATGACCGGCAAGGCTTCCTTGCCGGTTTATTTTTTCAAGTAGGTATTTATGCTGTCATCCTGATAGTTTTAATTAGGGTTTCGAAAATAAATTATAACCGGTTAACGCATGATGCTATATCCGCACATGCAGTCCACTTTTTAATCGATAAAAGATTATTAGTTGCTTTGTTGTTTACTTAATAACAACACATACAGCATGCCTGCTGTGAAGAAAACATATTGAAAAATAAAATGCTGCAAGAGCGTGAGAGGGTTTTCATTGCGATTGTTTTACGGGAGCAAATATATAAATATTTTTATATATCCTAGTAAATACATGGATTTTATAGATTTAACTAAATATCTATGCACTCATAGTGGCTATATTGAAGAAATAATTGATTTTGGAAACCAAAAACTGATATATGCCATGCATCGATCTCTTGATAGTGAATTAGTATCGGATTTCAAAAGTCAAAAAATCACCTAAATGTACCTGCTTATATTGCTGACGAATGGGCAACTACAGATCGCGTGGGTTTTGAAAACTACTACGGTCCTTTCTCCATGATTAAGAGATATATTTACGAATTGGTAGAGTTTTTATCGTGGAAAATTTTAGAAAGAGCTTTAAAGCCGCTATTATATGTAAGGTTGGTGATATCTTCTGATAATCTTATCTTCGGGTAAACATTCAAAACATGACGATAAGAAAGACTACTCTTTGTTATTTGTTTTTTTCAATAAGCATAATGTGCTGTTCGCATTCAGTAATTGCACAGAAAAAAAACCCCACAATTGCATTTACAAGTGATACACAGGCACCCTTGTTTATTGAGAAAATTATCCGCAAAACCAATCATAACGAAAAGGCTACGGAAATGATTTTTAAGGATGTTATTTCTATTCACCCAGCCTGTTTATTTATACTAGGCGATGTAGTTTCCCTAGGCTATAGCGATGCCAAGTGGAAAAAGATGGACACCTATCTTAAATGGTGTGCTGATGATAGCATCCCCGTTTATGCCTTGCTTGGCAATCATGAACTGATGTGCAATGCAAACAAAGGAAAACGAAAATTCCAAGCAAGGTTCCCGATGCATAATGAAACTGGCTATAGCGAGGTAATTGATTCAGTGGCTGTTATCCTGTTAAATTCCAACTTCAGTAAGATGAAGGATAATGACATCATTAAGCAAGATAAATGGTATAGCAGCACTCTAAAACAAATGGATAACGACCCGGCTATTAAATTTATAATAGTTAGCTGCCATCATTCGCCTTATTCAAATAGTAAGGTTGTTGGCCCATCACTACCTGTACAGCAAAAGTTTGTTCCGGGTTTTATCAGTTCAAAAAAATGTGTGCTGTTCTTTTCGGGGCACTCGCATAATTTTGAGCGCTTTAAAGTGCAGGGGAAATATTTTTTGGTGATAGGCGGCGGTGGAGGCCCTCATCAGCCATTATATAAAAAAGAATTAACGCATGATCTCTCGCATGATTATAAACCCATGTTCCATTATCTTGAGGTAAAGCGCCAGCGCGACTCATTGCAGATAACATCCCGTGAACTTAAAAGTGACTTCTCCGGCTTTGATGATGGGTTGAAATTTAGTGTAACCAGTCATTAGTACCTCCTGTCAGAACCTATACCCACCTACAAACAGTAAGGCAATATTCCTATCAACAAAAGCACCGGAGTAATAATATTTGGCTTCAGCACCGATAGAAAACCTGTTGCTGAGTTTATGCCGATAACCAAGCGTCCCAGAAAAATCAGCTACTGAAAAACTGGATGCGCTAAAGTCGCCCGAATTTTCAGTATGGATATTATTAACCAATACAGCTTGCCCCATAGCGAAATTAACGTAGAAGTTTTTTAAAACCCGCATAGATACCACTATCTGGATCGGGATAGCCGTGTTTGCGATATGAACTTTATTGGGTTCAGGCGTGTTGTAGGTATATAACCTGAAATAACCAGTCTCGATACCGAGGCTTAATAGATGTTCAGGCTCCCACATTACCCTGCCTGTAAATGAATAATTAAAATCATTAACATAATTTTTCCCTAATGCCAGGTTATTGAAATAGTAATTAGGCCCTACCCCCGCATAAACAGCAAATTTACTTTTCTTGGGTTTAGTATGCTTAGTTGTTTGAGCAATTGCATGTATTGAACAGGCAATGATCAACATTTCAATTATAATGATTCGTTTTAAATACATAATTAACCTTATTGATTATACAAACCGTTAATGAAGTGCATAATAATCATATACCACATAAGGCGTATTATCAGAAATAAACCCATCAAAGTTTCCATTCTGCAAATAATCCAGAATTGTGGTATTATCACTTAGCGTCCAGCTGATTGTTCTTATTCCGAGTGTGTGCCCTTGATTTACATCATCCAATAACAGGCCCATTGTCCACCGTGGACCAAAAAACTCACAATGATTATCGATCGCGTCCTGCAGGCTTAACTCGCACAGGCAAGGGAAACTGGCACCATAGCTCGGTTGCTTATTATATTCGGCTATAACATCGTCTGATGGCAGGCCGGCGAATATGATTACATCCCTGTTTTTTGCCTGGGCATCGGCATAAGCAGCCCTTACTACAGGTTCCAAATATTTAAATATATCCGGGTCGCCCTTTACATCCAGCCAAACATATTTCATGGTAGTGGAATCTACAAATGCCTGCAACTCCTGCGCCAGTGAGGGTATCTTCTGCCCATCAACCAAACGTACATACTGTTCTAAAAAATCAAATGTAAAATCACTGAAATTACCGTATAACGGGCCTTTTTGCGTAAGCCTGTTATCAAATGAGGCATCGTGCATACATATCGGCACATTATCCTTAGTTAGTTGTATATCAGTTTCAACTCCATTTGCTCCGTAATCTTCTGAATGTAAAACACCATTTACTGAGTTTACTGCAAATGGCGAATTTGTTTTGAGTGGGATAGTCCCATGTGCTAAAATGATAAATTCATGCGCTAATACGTATGGTGAAAAAGGCCTTTCATATTTCAGGCTGATGGATTTTGTTGGAGAACTAAAGGTGCCTTTTAATTGCAAATTGCTTACAATGCCATTCACGATCAGATCATTTGCGCCATCTGTGTTTGCTACAGAAAAATTAATAAGGCCCTGGTTTGCATTTTCCGCATAACGCCAGAAACCTGAAAATTGAATTGAGCCATCTGTAGTATTTAATCCATAGCTGAGGATAAACAATATACCGTTTTGGTTACTGAAAAATGACACTTTGTTTTTAGATACCTTGCATACAAATTCAGTACCCAGGCTGTTGCTGCCATCACTCAGTGAGTATACGCCTTCCATGTTTTTCATCACAGAATTAGCAATAGGTTCTGTATTAACCAGGTTATTACCCGGGTTTACAGGCGGAAACATAAGCTGGTTCTTATTACAGGAAAAGAATATAATCAGAATCAGGAGCCGATATGTATGTTGATGTTTCATAGTTATGATCATTAAAAACTAAGCCCTAAATCAAACTCGGGAAGCAAATACCGGTACTGATTAACCGGAAAAGCAGGCCAGGCGATGATATGATATTTCAAATAATTCATCTTTACCCCAAAGGATAGTAGATTATTCCTCCACAATCGTTGCTCAAGCGCTCCCGTTATACTGTATCCGTTTAAAAAAGTGGGATAAGAAATGGTATGGCCGGCTTGTGTTTCACTGAGCGAACTGATGTAGTACAGATCACCCCTTAATACTACCGCCATTGTTTTAAAACTATACCCAACTGTGAGGGATGGTTGCTGTTCCCATACATTCAGTGTGGTATTAAAACCAAACTGTTTCAGGAAACCAAGGCTATAAGCCACCTGGTAACCCGCTCCGAAATGAAAATTGTTGACTGAGTAATTCCAGAATGGCCCAAAATTCAACCGGTATGAAATAAATAACGTGGCCAGGCTCGATTGTAAATTAAACCCATACGGCAGTGTATATTTGCCCGCATAACTGAACATAGGCGCTGTAAGCTGTTCAGTGATCCAGTCTTTCGGAACAACTATATATTGTACGGCAACCTGCTGGTAATACTTCCAGGGTGGTTGCGGCTGTGGTAATAAAAAACTTGTGGTTTTTATATTAAAATTATCTGTGACTGAATCTTTAGCGGTTGATCCCTCCGTTTGTGCATAGTTGTATTTGGCCGTGAAAAACAGCGTTAAAAACAGCATAATTCTTAAGTGCCTGATATCTGAAAAAAGCTTCATAGATGAGGATTTTCGGTAGGATTTTACTTCAGCAATAGTAAAACCTTACACAATAATAACCCCTTTTATAAGCTAAGACGATTTCACTGCCGTGCGATTGGTTGCACTTTTTAATCTGCATCACTAAAACTATAAATCACGCTTAAAGTGCTATTAAAAAGGCGGACGAATAATGGATGTAATGATGATCGGGCTTGACCTTTTGCCTTCTTTGAATAATTAGCAAATCCTTTTTTGACAAGTTACTGAATATGAATAAATTAAAAAAAACTAATGCCGGCAATAACAATGTCAGGATCTTTAATTTCATACTATCAAAAGCTGTTTTATTCAATAAACTCTAATTGGCCATCAATTGGGAATTTTTTATAAAACTCTTTAAAGGAAACATCAGGATATTGATCTTTCGCTAAAAATACAATGCGTTTAAAATTACCATACTCAAACTTGACAATCTCGGGATAGGTCCACACCTTTTGTTTTAAGGCAAATGGCATTAACCACACAATCGCGCCTTTTATACCTTTACCATCAAGCGTTTGCCTATGCCAAAGATCAACATTTAATTCATCAGCAATTACAGCAAGCCGGGCCCAGGCGTATAAATTCATATTTGAATAATCCCATGAACGGGTACGAACCAGCTCTAGTGGCTGTAAGCCATCAGTAGTAAATTGCTGATCAATTCGTGGAATAGTAAATTCGTTAATAACCTTTACAGCTAAAGAACGATTACCGGTAAATAAGGCAAAATCGGCTAACTGCAGATCATAGTTAGTGCCATGATTATTGATCTGCGATCGTTCTGACAAACCATTTTTGCTATTAAGCATCCACTCAGCATACCGCTTATACCAATTCTTAACACCCGAAACAATTGAATTATCAAAAGAATCATGCTTTTGTAACAGCGTAATTGCATCAGGAATAGCTGTAAGGCTAAGTGTTTCTATAATACCTATTCCCCTACCATCATTTATCCCTGGAATGTATTGTGCATAATTCAGATTTGGGTTCATTAAGGTAGCCGTATCAATAAACCATACTTTTAATAATACCGCAGCCTTTTGTTCGTATTGCTGCTTGCCTGTAAAATAATAGGCCAACGCCAGCTTTTTAACCACATAACTCATTTTAGTCATTTGGCTATCGTCATTCAATAAATATATTTCAGGATTACGCCTGCCATCTTTACGGATGTATGGTTTGCCATTAGTCTTTGATGAGTCTGGCCACCAATAGGGTGCCTGGCTTACATAATCGTGCTTGTTATTACTTGGGGCCAACTTTGTTTTATTAAACGTAACGGAATAAGGCCCGGCTTTTAATAAACTATCAGCCTCGGCAATTAATCCGTTAACCTGTTTTACCACTAAAACATCGCCTTGATGATAACTACTATTTACATTTTTTAACACCTGCTGATCAAGTAATATAAAATCAGAGTTACCGGCCTTGCTTTGCGCAAAACCGGTAAAACCAAAAAACATACTTATAATCAATAACTTAACTCCTCTTTTTAACATCGACTATATTTTAATAACCTGGATTTTGTTTTAACTTAGGATTAGCATCGATCTCTGTTTGAGGCAATGGTAATAAAAACTGATTAGGATTAACTGTAAAACCATTTACAGCTTGCTCAACTGATGCAAAACGACCTAAACGAATCAAATCCCAACGGCGGTGGCCTTCAATACACAATTCTCTTAAACGGTCGCGTACCAGCGTATCTACAAATGCACTTTGGGTTGGCGTATTAGTTAAATTAAGCATCTGCGCTGCGCTTAAGCCTGCCCTTGCCCTTACTGCATTCAATCCGGTAAACTTGTTAGGGTCAGCTGCGTTGATGTTATTCATTGCTTCAGACTGCATCATCAACACATCAGCATAACGTAATACTATCCAGTTCATGCGTGAATTATTACTTCCTTTAACCCATTGTGAATCGCGATATTTATAAATAAAAGGTGTTGTAGCCACTCCGTTTACGTTGTCAGCTACGTTCCATGCTTTACGCACATCATTTACATCATAGGTTTTATACATTAAGTACGGGTTTGCCACAAACGAGCCTGAGCCACCTAAAGATGCCGGTGAAAACATACGTACAGTTATATTTTGTGTGGTACTGGTATTATTGAGCCCAAACTGTACAGCAAATATAACCTCTGTTTGCGATGGGTAATATTTAAGATCCCAGTTAAATACATCACTATAATTTGGCATCAATTTGTATACACCTGAGTTAATCACTTTATTACATTCGGCCAGTGCATTTGTATTATCATCCGAAGCCGCATAGGTTGTGCTGGCCCTTTGTAAATATACCCTTGCCAGCAAAGCTGATGCCGCGCCTGATGATACTTCGCCTTTATTAGCAGTAACTATATTAGGCTCTGTATAACAATTGGCCTCAGCATATTTTAAATCGGTTATTATCTGATTGTAAACCACACTTGCCGCTGTTCGGGTAGGGAACAAATTCGGATCAGTTGTGCTCACTACTGGCTTTAAGATCAATGGCACATCGCCAAAGCTATTTACCAGGTCAAAATAAGCCATAGCACGCAGGAACATTGCATTCCCCAAAATATTATTTTTAGTGGGCACATCCATCGTAATGCCCGGCACATTGGCTATAACATCATTAGCCCTGCTTATAAGCTTATAGCTATTGGTATACCAGTTGTTAATTTCAATATTTGATGATGTATACTGGACTTTATACATATCAATACGTTCCTGATTTTGTGTTAATAGGGGTATAAGATCATCGCCTGAAAGTTCACCTATTATGTATACCGTCCGCTGATAATAAGCCTGCGGTTGTAACTGACTAAATACTCCAATTAAGGCCGATTGTGCATCGTTAGCATTTTGATAAAAGTTTGCATTTGTTAAAATGCTATAGGGTTTTTCCTGTAATGCTTTTTTACATGATGCCATTGTTAAAAAGGCACATGCGACTAATAATATATATATCTTTTTCATCTCTTTTTATTTATCTGTAATACTTAAAAACCAAATCTTACGCCTAATAAATAGGTGCGCACATTAGGGTATGGATTATAATCAGTACCCAATGAGGTATAATTGCCACTTGAATCAGAATAAGAGTCAACCTCAGGATCATAACCTTTGTATTTAGTTATAGTAATTAAATTTTGCCCTGTAATAAATATGGAGGCACTTTTAAATACATTGGTAAGTTTTGGTAATGGCAGATCATAAGATAAGGTGATGGTTTTAAACCGGAGATAACTACCCGGTTCCAGTACATCGCTTGTTGGGCCAAGGCTGCGGCGCAATGTACTACCTACACTTGGTAAGGTGTTACTTGTACCGGGGCCGTTCCAACTGTCGGCTAACACATAATTTTGTTTATTATCATTGGTAGTACCATTTTCGGTTTCAATTAAATTTTCATTTAATATGGAGTTACCGTAAACACCCTGTAGCAACACATATAAATTAAAGCGCTGAACAGTTAAATTACTACTGAAGCCATAATCAAATTTAGGTACTGCATAACCAATAATAGTTCTGTCGGCGGCTGTAATATTGTTGTCGCCGTTAAGGTCTTCATAACGCGGATCACCGGGCTTAACAGCTTCCTTTGTTCCGCTTGCTGTTATCTGCGCCTGGCTTTGCCATATACCTTCAAATTTATAACCATAAAATGCACCAATAGGCTGCCCTACTTCTAATATTGATGAGTTTTGACCACCAGGATACAAACTTGAACTCACGTTACCTGTAATTTGATAAGGTACTCCCCCCAGGCTTAATATCTTATTTATATTTCGTGAAAAGTTAAAACTGGTTGTCCATCTTAAATTTTGCTGCTCAATATTAATAGTATTTAAAGTAAGCTCAATACCCTTATTTGATACGGCACCTACATTATTCAACACTGTTGTAAAACCACTTGAAGCCGGAACACTTTCATTAAAGAGCAGCTTAGATGTTTTTTTGTCATATACATCGGCATTGAAAGTAATGCGATTGTGTAATAAACCCAGATCTAAACCAATATCAGTTGACGCGGTTGATTCCCATTGCAAATTATCGTTCCCAATATTGTTAGGCGAAGTTCCTACTACACGGGTACCATTTAGCACATAATTATTAAAGCCATATTGTGATAAAGAGGAATAAGGGTCGATGTTTGAATTACCTGTAACACCATAACCTACCCGCAATTTCAGATCGCTGATGGCGGTTATACTTTTCATAAAATCCTCATTGGAAACACGCCATGCTACCGAGCCTGATGGGAAAGTACCAAAGTTATGTGCTGAACCTAATACCGAAGCGCCATCACGACGAATGGAAAGGGTTAACAAGTACTTATCCATAAAGCTATAATTAACCCTGCCTAAAAATGATTCGAGCGTGTGCGCATTAGTTGATGATGAAGATGATAAATTCCCTCCTACTCCTAAATTATCAGTACCTAAATTATTTGTTGTTAATGACTGGGCTGTGGCAGTACTGGTGGTATACTTAAATTGCTGGAAAGTATAACCTGCCAATGCTGTAATAGACTGATTTTTATTGATCTGTTTTGTATAAGTTAATGTATTCTCATTTAACCAATTAAAGTTTATAGGATTTGATATTTGCGCAAACCCGTTAGTAGTTAGCCCTAAATAAGTGGTATTTGGCCTGAATTGATCTTCTCTGTTAAATCGATCATCAGTACCTACACTTACTTTAAGTTTGAGGTCTTTGATGATCTCATAATTAAGAAAGCTATTTACAAAAACTCTGAAATTTTTACTGATGTCAGTATTTAATTCAGCCGCCGCTATTGGATTACCAACCAGATCAACATACCCGCTTGGCCCGTTCTCAAAAGTATAATTACCGGTATTATCACGAACAGGTACAATCGGGCTTATTCGCAAGGCATCAAGCAAGGTACCGCCTGTGCTTCCGCCATTGGTGTTAACATTAGCTATATTCTGCTGATCGTATGACAATTGCGAGTTTAAACCAAATGTTAGTTTGCTGCTAATATTATGGCTGAAATTATAGCGCAGGGTACCTCTTTTATAACCTGAATTTAGAATAATACCATCCTGGCCGAAATACCCTATACTTAAAAAGTACTTAGTATCGGCGCTGCCTCCGCTTAGGCCAACATTGGCGTTAACAATTGGCGCGGCACGGAACAATTCATTTTGCCAGTTTGTGCCTGGCCCCATCGCTGCTATTTGGGCTGGCGTATAAGGCAGTGCTGTTTGTGTAGTATTATATTGGTTATTATAGGTGGTCACCCTATCCAGATAAGTGGCAAACTGCGGAGCGTTCATCATAGGCAACTCTCTACCTACATTTTGTACACCGTTGTAAACATCGGCAGTTACTATGTTTTTACCTGCTGAACCTGATTTGGTGGTAATAATAACTACACCATTAGCGCCTCTGTTACCATAAATAGCTGTTGATGATGCATCCTTTAAAACATCCATTGACGCAATATCATTTGGGTTTAAAGCGGTGATATCAGCTCCTGCAAAACCATCTACTACGTACAGCGGATCGCTGCTATAGTTTATAGAGTTTGTGCCTCGTATGCGCACCGTAAATGCGGCACCAGGTTGTGAATTGGTTTGTGTTACCTGTACGCCTGCCACTTGCCCCTCTAAAAGCTGTGCTGTACCATATACAGGGGTTTTTGAAACAGCAGTAAGCGATACTGAACCTATGGCACCGGTTACGTCACGCTTTTTTTGCGTGCCATAACCAACTACAACTATTTCATTTAAACTTTTTGAACTTGTTGTAAGCTGGACATTGATCTTTGAACGTTTGTCAACATCTACTTCTTTAGAATCATACCCCACCGATGAGAAAACCAATACCGCATGTGCATCAGCCGTTATGGTGTATTTACCGTCATTGTCAGTTACCGTACCTATAGTGGTTCCCTTTATTTTGACGTTAACAGTGGGTATAGGCAAATTTTTGTCATCTGTAACTACACCCGTTATTTTTATGTTGGCAATACTTTTGGTCAGATTTAATGCTGATCCGTTAACGCGTGGTGCTTTAGCAGAATAACTGCCCCCCGTACCATTTGCCATTGCTGTACCTGCCATCAAAAAGATGGGGAGCAGGGGCAAAAAGGCACTTTTTATTATTTCAATGTGTAAAAGTCTTTTCTTCATATGGTTTATATTATTATTGATAAATTTTTTAATTTTGACAAAAAAAGCCCCATACAACTTCTGTTGTTTCATTTTTTGTCGAAGATGAGCGGGACTTATTAAACCGGTAGTGCTGGTACCACTACTGGTTTTTTTTATAGCCTTTTAGTATCTGTTAATTTTCCATTCGCGTTGCTTTAAGTAAATATTAAGATTTATTAGTTAATTGTTTTTGAGGGAACTTGCAGTAGTAACCATTTTGCGAGGTCATTTGCTGCAATATCATTTTCATACCCTGCCGGCAGCCTTCCATTAACATATTCATTATATAACCAGGGGTCGCCTACTGCAAAAACAGTTCCCTTACCGTATTTGGCAGTTACTGCTATTACTGCTCCGTTTGCAGCCAGTAACGCAGGTTTAACATTGCCACTAATACCTATGCTGCATACATCCTTCAAAAACACTTTTCGGGTATTTTTGAATATGGCGTTGTTATGTATTATGATCGTACCATCACTAAAGTGAGCATCATCAATTACATGATTTTGCAGATCGTCATTAAAATGCATCCCAAAACGCGCGGCAAGTATATTAAAATGAGGCAGTTCAACATTGGCACTATCATTTGCCATCATTACCAGTACGCCGCCAGCTTTTACCCATTTGGCAATCTGGTCGGCATCCTGTACAGTGATATAGTTTGGGTTTGGATTTTCTTTTTTAGTGTCGGGGTCAACAATTATATAAACTGCACTAGCGTTCAAATTTTCAACTGTAGGTGCTATGCCCAAAGTATCAAGCATTGCACCTTGTTTTTTTAATATATCGCCCCAGATTGAGAACCCTGAATTAGCTTTATCAGTCCACAAATAATGATACCGTTGTGATACGCCCGCTACATTATGTACTTCGTGGTTAAAGAAATAATCAAGCGTAACCTTTTGCGCAAAAACCGCATCCGATACACTTAATAAAACGAAGAGCATACAAATAAAAAATGCACGTATCATTTTCAATAAATTATTTTTATAAATGCAGTGGTTTACAATTGGATAAATAGATTATCTTGTTATCTGCACTTATCAAAATTACCTTATTAGGCTTTATTTTTTCATGTTTCCAGCTATTTATTTACGAATACGTTTTCGGAAAAATAGTATTATAATATATTATTTTGAACTATAATTTATAAGCAGCGTTAAGAATGTGAATTTATTTCAATACACTAAGCACATTTATAATCAGCACAATTAAAATGTGTAAAACCAGAGTTTCAAATTCAGTTACCAGTCTTGTACTTCTTATCAGGCTCAAAATATCTTAACACCGAGGAAGTTTATACAATCACAACTAAAGGTGATATGGACGTTGAAGTTTGCGCAGATCCGACCCGCATTGAGCATATCGTGATCAATTTCATCACCAACGCGATCAAGTATGCTCCTGAATCAAAAGAGATTTTGGTTTGTATAGAAAAAATAAATGGTATGGCCAAAGTGTCAGTTAGTGATAAAGGCCCCGGCATTCCGCCTGAAAAGCTTCTTTTCCTTTTTGACCGTTATTACCGCGTAAATAACAGCGGAAGCCAATATACCGGTCTCGGACTAGGGCTTTATATTTGCGCAGAAATAATCAAAGCACATAATGGTGACATTGGGGTTGATAGTGAATTAGGAATAGGCAGTACTTTCTGGTTTAGCTTGCCAGTTGCTTACAAAGCATAAACTTTCCCCAAACAAACAGTTCCTCAAGGCTACCTTCTACATCAATGATTTAGCTAAAAAGCATCCTATTTAATAATAAAACCTTTTTACAGGCTTATATTGTTTTCATCTTAAGTTGAAATTCAACACACAACAGATTCTTAGTTTTTATTATTCCGCCTAATTTTCGTGGGGGTATCAGATTAAAATCTGAAAAGTCCAGATCTCTGGATCCGAGTAAATGAATCACATTAGCTGGATCTGTTGAAATCTCATAATTAATTGAATACAATTTCTTTATCCCCGCTATTTCAATCTCCACCTGCCCGGTGATGGATTTTGGTTTATTTGAAAGTCGCGGCAATTCGCTTAATGATAAAAAGCGGATATGAAGCCTCGGATATTTTTTGGCTTGTAGCGTTTTTTGCAGGTCGCGTGTCATCATAGCCTTGTGGCAATCAAAGCTAAGTACAGCCGGATTGATGCTGCCGGTTAACATAATTCCCTTTTCGCTTTTCCAAACTATTAAGGTATCTGACTGGTCGCAGTTAGGAATATCACAGGAAAACTTGTCAACATTAGTACTCCCGTTTACACTCAAACTGCTGTTTTCGCTGATGAGCCATTTGGTTTGAGCATTTACAGTAAGGCTCATCAGCAGCAATCCGATAATTATTTTGTAACGCATAACTAAAACCCGATAGAGGCTTCTAATACTGCACCATGAAAATTGCCACCGTTAAGAATATTAGCAGCGGGGTAGCCTTGATAATTCTGGTTCACATATTCGGCCTTCGCCATTATATTTTTAGTAATAAACCAGCCTAATGAACCTGCTTCCCGGTTAACTGTAACCGTTGAGGTATATCCCTGCAATAAAGCAGTTACGGTGTTGTAACGAAAGCCAACCCAAAAGTTTTCTTTACCCTGCGGGAATCTATAGATCAAATCCGCAGCATATTGGGTTGCTTTACGTTCATTAACTTCTGTAATTGCTCTTCCTTTAGCATCTTCTGCTGTTCCAAAAAATTCAAGTCCTTTATATTTCAAAAATAAGTTCCCCATAACGGTATTTACTTCTTCGCTAAACCCCGGATTTAGTCTTCCGGAAAACGGACTGTAATCGTTTTCGTCAGAAAGTGTTGTACCATTAGCTATATTTTGGTTTTCCATTACGTTGAAATAATGTGACCCTGTACGATCGCCACCAAAAAGGGTACTACTGTTGGCACTATGCACTGTATAAGCTGAACCGGTAATTCTTACCCGTAAATCCTTATTTACCTGTTTGTCAAAACCTATCTTTCCGTGAAAGGCTGGGTCATATTTATTGGGCTGATCAGTTGCTGAGTCAATTTTAGTGCCGGCAACAACGGTTGCATCCAATTCACCATTCGTCATACCCCCCATAAGAAAGAACCCTGAATGAGTATGTACATATACCTCGGCACCGATCTCAGTAGCAAACTCATCCATAATGTAATTCTCTATGAAAGGATTATATATGGTGTTACCGCCATCTGATCGCCTAAAATGCTGATCTCCGTAATCCACATCAAACTGGCCAACCTTTATGGTTACGCTTTTCATGATCTCATTGATGAGGTCGCTTTTAAGGAATAGTAGTTTATCAAACTGGATATAGCCACCTTTTACCCAAGTGTCTTCATGGTGTCTCGATGCCAGGTAAAGCGTTATATTCATACGTATACCGTCTTCCAATTGCGCATCCACATTCAGGTTTGCCATCGGCAGCGTGAAGCCATTTGTTAGTTTTTCCAAACTGTTAACATTACCGGTAAACCCGGTTTTTGTCATTGGCGTAGCTGTGTTAAAGTTTCTTAATGCCTGAAATTCCATTTCGAAATTACCGCCGACCTTTACTTTTAACCCGGTGAACGGAACCGTGTCGGTTTTAGGCGTTTCAAATACATTGATGCCGCGCATATCATTGGGGCGGAAATATTGCATTTGTTCCTGCTGCGCTTTTACAACACTGGTAACCAGGCAGAAAAGCAGGATAAGTTTAATTTTCATTTTGTAGGTAGATTAGTGTTGTATAAATAGCTATTAGCTTGCTTTTTTATAAACAAGCGTGAAATTGAGGGTAATGGCATCGCCTGTTTTCATGGCACCCAGCATAAAGGTTGGTGGCTTTACAGCATAGTCGGTCATGTTCAGTTTTTCAGAACCTATGCAGGTAATGGTGGCATCCTTATTAACAATGCACTCCACATCCATAGTTACTTCTTTGGTAACTCCGGCAATGGTAAGGTTACCATGTGCTTTTATCAGGTATTTGTTATCCTTTTCAGGCGTAATGGTAGCTGATAAAAGCTTATAATCAATGTCTTTATAATCACTTGCTTTTAATGCCTTATAAGCATTTTTATTCAAGCCTTTTTCAGTGCTTTTCAGATCTGCTACAGCCAGTGTAAATGTTAGTGACTTAACAGATGAAAGCTGGCCTGCACTTCCTGATCCAAAGTGGAAATCCGCACCGCCTGAGAACGTTTTTGCATCCATCGTCCAGCTGTGTAAGGTGGATGTTCCGGACAATTTCATATCAATATCTTTTGAATCATTGATTTTATAAGCCGATTGCGCATATAGTATGCTGCTAAATCCCAGGACGCACATTGCTGTAAGCACCAGGGCTTGTTTAATATTTTTCATGGTTTTTTGATTAATGTTTGTGTGTGTGTTTATTTACTAATTTTCCAGTAATACTTTTAGTGCTTTTTCCCTTGCGGCATGCTCAAAGGTGTCATAAGCCTCAATCATCTGGTCTAGCTTAAACCGGTGAGTGATCAGTTTTTTCGGCTCAATCCTTTTTGATTGAACTGTTTTAAACAGCATTGGCGTGGTAACGGTATCCACCAGTCGGGTAGTAATAGAGATATTCCTGTCCCATAGTTTTTCCAAATGAAGAGTTACACTTTTACCATGCACACCGATATTGGCAATGTGGCCGCCAGCCGAAATTATCTCTTCACATAATTCAAATGTTGCCGGTACGCCTACTGCTTCAATGGCTGTGTCAACACCCTTATTATTGGTAAGGGCCATTATTTTTTCAATAGCATTTTCTTTAGCGCTATTGATGGTATGTGTGGCACCGAAAGTTTTAGCAACTGCAAGGCGGTTATCATCCTGATCGATCACAATAATTTCTGCCGGGGTATAAAACTGAGAGGTTAATAAGGCTGCCATACCTACCGGGCCAGCGCCCACTATGGCTATGGTATCGCCCGGTTTTACTTGCCCGTTTAATACGCCGCATTCAAAACCGGTTGGTAAAATATCGCTCAGCATTACCAATGCTTCTTCATCCGAACCTGCCGGAATTGGGTAAAGACTGTTATCAGCATACGGTATTCTTACATATTCGGCCTGTGTGCCATTAATCATATAGCCTAATATCCAGCCGCCCTTTTCGCAATGCGAATACATGCCTTTTTTGCAATATTCACATTTACCGCATGAGGTAACACACGATATGATCACATGATCGCCTTTTTTGAAATTGCTAACCGAGCTTCCAACCTCTTCAATAATACCTACACCTTCATGCCCTAATATTCTTCCGGATTCAACCTCGGGCATGTCGCCTTTCATAATATGCAGATCAGTACCGCATATGGTTGTTTTAAGTATCCTTACAAGAGCGTCTGTTGATTCCTTAATTACTGGTTTTGGTTGTTCTTCCCATGATTTCTTTCCTGGGCCATAATAAACTAATGCTTTCATATTTATTTTTTAAGTAGAATGATATAGGACAAATGTACCCTTGCATCAAACTACAACCCATGATAAGCATCACGTTTACAAATGATTAAAATCATGTTCAACCAATATTTATTAAATAAAATGCCCGCCAGCATTAAGCTGATGGGCATCCTCAAATTCAGACCGGATAATATATTAAAATGCGTTAGCCGGTTCCTAAGCAGCAGCGGATGGGAAAATCAATAAAGGTTTATCGGGGCGGTCAGCCATTTTTTGTGCTATACTTCTGCCCAGCAATTTTTCAAAATAACCGCGCCTTTGATGAACTAAAACCAATAGGTCAATATCTATATGGGCAGCCAGCCATTTTAAACTTTGTATTACGTTGCTGCCTTTTATATTACGGTAAAGTATTTTTGGGTATGTAATCTGATGGAAGAATTTTTTAATACTATTCTCCTCTTTTTTATCATCTGAATTTTCAGCTGCTACATGGGTAAGCAATATTTCAGCTCCGGAATGTTCCGCTAAGCCGGATAAAGATTCCAGTACATTAATGTCTGTCTTCTTCATCGCAGTAGCAAAAGCGATTAGTTTAAAGGCCTTAAACCGTACCTGATAAGGAATTACCAATACCGGGAAACCGGCATTTTCTATAATATCCCAAGCATGGTTCTTGCCAAAAAGATTGGTTATATTATTCGCAGTATGCTTGCTGATCACTGCCATTACCACTTCATTTGTTGCCGCAAGCTCTTTTAGCTTCTGGCCTACCAATCCTTCTTCGCTGCATTGGTTAATATCAGGCCTGAAATCATTTATTGTATCTCCATTATCTAACTGGCTTTTAAGGCGTGCAACCAGTTCACCCAAATCATTGATGCTGTTTTCTTCGCAAACACGCATATGCCATAGTTTACGATCAGACACCTCCTCATAATTAGGAGATTCGTATATATTACATAATAACAGGTTTGCTTTAATATTTTGTGCCAGTCCTAATGCATAATGGGCAACGTAGTCGGCGTTGATAGAAAAGTCGGTTAGTACTAATACAGTTTTCATAACGTAAAACTCCTTTTTAATTATGGATATCAATATGACGGGCATCACTATTTATTATGACCTTAATCACATATTTATAAGCACCCCCTGACCATTACGCCCAAAGGTACTCTTAATTAGGGGGGGATATTATCAAAGAATATAAAAAGCCAGCATACCTAAATTAACCAGTACACTTAATAGCTGAAAACCCAACACAACGCGGATGCCTGACCCACCCATACCTACAATGATATTACCCAGGTAAAAGCCAAAGGTGATTGGCAGAACAATGATCGGGGCATGATAGTAATACATCAGCACCGCCGGTATAGGCAGAAAAAGCACACCTTGAAAAATTAAGGAGAATAAGAACCACATAGTTTTATGTTCGGCTTGCCCATCTACTATCTTCAGTAGCTTTGTCCAGCTAGTATCTTTGGCGATTAATGCATTGATTGAAGTTTCCATTTTTCATCTGTTTTATATACAAATGTGCCGTTAATATACAGCCTCTGGAATGACCGTCATCACTTCTAAAATGATATAGAACACTAATTGAATGGATTGTGATGCCTATAATAACGCTTAACCTTTATCCGGTAAACATCGGATAGCAAAGTAAAGACCAGTATAGCCAGGGGAATAAAAAATGCATGAAAACTAAGGTAGCGGAATAAATATGCACCACCCAAAGCCCCACACATAAAGAAAAAGATAATGGCTGAACGTAATTTTATGTGCGTTTTTAAGGCGGCTTTATCTGCTGTGCTTTTTTGAATAACCTGCCCTAATTCAATCCCAAGATCGGTAAAAGTACCTGTAAGGTGTGTTGTTCTAACTACTGAACCCGATACTATGGATACCAGGGAATTTTGTAACCCCATAGCAAACAACAAACTGCCAGCGAAGATCTCCTTGGCAACAAGGCTTTGATCATATTTATAACCAAATACAGCTACGCCAAACAAAATGGCTATTTCGATAAATATTGGGATTACATAGGAAAAGCGTTGATTACGCCCGATAAAAGAAACGATAAAGCTTGAAATAAAGGCCCCCGCCAAAAACAGGAACATCCAAAGTGCCACTACACGGGCAGTTTTCCAATCCTGCATGGCAATCCGTTCAGCAAATAAAGCGGCATGCCCGGTTACGTTAGTAGTTAAAACCGCGAAGCCTAAAAATCCGGCAGCATTCACAAAACCCGCGGCTATGCAAAGCAGCGAGGCTAACTTTACATTATGCGCGTAGGTGCGTTTAGTGCCGAGATGCCTTAGCATATTTCATAAATATTGGCACAATTGATCAACCCTTTACAGGAAGAGTCAATAATAGTTGGGCTGCACTCCAGGAGATCCGTTTGGCCTGATTAAGTTGATAATAAGGAATGAGGTTGGGTGATATTTTAATTGCTTGCTTTGAATTTTTCATGATCAGTTAAGTTAATAGCGTTTTAGCAGCATCAAAAAGAACAGACAAGTGTTGATCTCCATGATACATTGGTGTTGGCTTTTTATCAAGCCCTAATAAAGTATAAACCGCTGTCTGTGCCGTTCTAACAGAATATTCTACTGTAAAAACTACATCTTCAGGCACTTCGGCAAACTGGCCAATAAAGGCGATATTTTTGTAATTCTCCGGTACTACCTGGGGGCGGTCACCTTTTACCCGTGTCAGAAATTGACTGGTGATATAGGGCAGCATACAGGGTATACAGATACTTGTTTTTAATAAATATTCTGTTGCCTCATCAAAATGGAGATGGCCAAGAAGTTCCTGCATAATCTCAGCACCCGAACAATCAGACATTTGTTTTTTTACATAATTCCCCTCATTATCCGGGAATAGACCATATCCCCAAAATACAGTGACCTCTTTTGGCTGATCAATGAAATGTGGCTGATGAGGCAAAACAATAGACATTAACCAGTTTGAATCTTTAAAAGTGACCAGTCCGCCTGTACCGGCAACGTTGTCTGTAAATTGTTCCATAAGGTCGAAAAATTCGGTTCCCTGGCAAGTAACAGTAAATGATTCCCATTTTGATTCATCTATACGGCTGTCAAAAATAAAAGGGCGGCCAAACAGCGGGCTTTGCTTAGTAATGCTATGCCACAATTTCCAGCTGCCATCTGTTTTATCAGTAATTAACTTTGGTGCTGAACTCATAGACCCTAAACTTGAGTCGGCAGTCATGGAACCGATAGTTACCAATAACAAGTCATTAGCAGAAAAATGAACTTCTTTTTTATTTTTATTTTGGATATAATGAAGACAGTCAACCATTTCTGTGCCTCTGAAATTCGTAAAATCAACATCGGTTACTTCGGCACCCATTTTAAAATTGACACCCTGGTCCTGCAACCATTTGATCAATGGTTTTACCAGCGAATCATACTGATTATAAGGTGTGCGATCAACCCCTGCAAGCGTATTTATACGCTCAAATTCATGAAGAAAGCGGTGCAGGTAACGTTTAAACTCAACCGCGCTATGCCAGGGCTGGAAAGCGAACATAGTATCCCACATATACCAAAAATTAGTCTTAAAAAAATCATCCTCAAACCAATCATCTATCCGTTTTGAACCCAGGTATTCCTCGCTTACTGCCATCATCTCTATGAGATCCAAACGATCCTGATTGCTGAAATCCATCAGGCTAACATCTTCAATTTTTCCATCAGCAATAACCCGGGCATTGGCATGTGTTTTTATTTTTTTGTTAAAAGCCCGTATTTCATCATAAACAGTTACAGCCGGGTTAGTAAGCGATGGAATAAATGAAAAAAGATCATACGTACATACATAACTAAAATTCAACATTCGCCCTCCCCTAAGGATATATCCTTTTTCAGCAGAACCAGAGCCATCCAGACTACCACCCGCTACTTCGAGTTCCTCGTAGATAGTGATGTGATCGCCAGCTATACCTCCTTCTTTGATAAAGTAAGCAGCACTGGCCAAAGAAGCGATACCGCCACCAACCAGGTAAACATTTCGGTTATTTGAATTTTTCATAATATGTGTTTTCTAGATTGCAGGAAAAACGAGTAAGGGTATTACGATATGGTTTGCCATTTTTTGTGTTTGACTACCTCTGAACAAGCTCTCAATAAAATTATGCGAGCGATGCACCATGGCCAACATATCAATATCGCCATGTTCGCATAACCAATCCAGCCCTGAAACGGGATGATAAGCCTTGACAACCCGGTAATAGATATGCGGATAGTTAGCTTTATTAGCCAACTCATTCATAAACCACTCCGCACTATGCTCATCCTCATCAAAAATATTGGTGATCAGTATCTCGGCATTTAGTGGCCTTGCTAATGTTATCAGCGTATATATACATTCCATGTCCTCTGCTATATTCTTAAAATCTGTGGCAAAGGCGATCTTTTTAACTGGTTTTATTTCAGCAGCTGGCGGAACAAGCAATAATGGCCGGTTAATTTCATCAATTATTTCGCGGCTATGATCCCCTAAAAGCAAGGTACTCAGCCCGCTGTTGCCATGTGTCCCTATAATAACCAGGCCTATATCGTTCTGGAGGCTCAATTGGTCAATAATATCGGTTACGGTTCCAGCTTGGCTAATACAAGTAATGGAAGGATTGAAACTTATGGTTTCCTCTTTACTTTCCATTTGTTCTTTCAGCTGTGTTAACTCATTATTACTGTCACTTTGCAATAGGTCAGACTCTTCCATTGGCCAGCTAACTAACCCGGTTTGTGGTATTTCCGCAGGTTCGATTATCGCATTACAAATGATCATATTCGCTTTAACCTGTTTGGCCAGGCTATAACCATAATTCAACGCATGCTTTGCATTAGCTGAAAAATCTGTTGGGAAGAGAAACTTTTTCATGGTATACAAAGCTGCCCTTAATGAGCTATTTGAAGAATGATATTAATCACTATTTAAAGTGCTGTTCATCATTGCCGGAAAGGTAGATATTGAAGAAGTTTGGCATTATGCTAGGAGAATTAAACGCAACCGAAATTGAAAAGCTATTGAAGGAACTTCCAATAGGCCGAATAGGTTGCCATGCTGATGGCATCACTTACATTGTACCAATAAACTATGTTTATGATGGAGTAAATCTATATGCTCATTCGGCAAAAGGAATGAAGATCGATATGATGCGGAAAAATCCTGAGGTATGCTTTCAGGCGGATGCGATTACCAACCTGCAAAATTGGGAAAGTGTAGTTTGCTGGGGGAGATTTGAAGAAATAACCGATATGCTGGAACGCGAGCATACTATGCAAAAGATCATCAATCGTGTAATGCCGCTTATGCAAGGAGAAAGTGCACAACCGTCACATGGTTTTACAGGAGATGCAAGTGATATAGGATTTGAAATGGAGCTGATATTGTATAAGATTGTTTTGACTAAGAAGACAGGAAAGTTTGAGAAAGATTGATAGAATATCTCAAATATATAAACCATGTCATCGGATGGATAAAGACAAATACCTTTAAACGAAGCTATTTTAACATGCCACCTTTAAAAAAATAAACAGGCTTAAATCTTAAGCCTGTTTATCTCTACTTATACATTACCATCAATCTGCTAAGCAATGTGTCTCTTATGATGCTTTTATAATTTGGAAAATATAGCGTCCAATGTTTTATTTAACTCGTCGCCTCTTATATTTTTCGCAACGATCTTTCCATCAGGGCCAACGAGAAAATTCTGCGGAATTGCTTGTACTGAATATAGTTGGGCCACCTCATTTTTCCAGGATTTAAGATCTGAAACCTGTGTCCAGGTTAAATGATCATCATGAATTGCTTTTAACCATTTGTCTTTTGCCCCCGCCTGATCAAGAGATACACCAATTACAGTAAACCCTTTACCTTTGTACTTGTTAAATGCTGCAACAACATTAGGGTTTTCAGCCCTGCATGGCCCACACCAGCTTGCCCAAAAATCAACTAACACATATTTTCCTTTAAAATCGTGCAATGATGTTGCGTTGCCCGCAGTATCTGCCTGTGTAAAATCAGGGGCGATTGAGCCTATCGCTGTCTTTTTCATTTTTGCTATGTCGGCTGCATACTTGGTTCCCATTTCACTGGAGCGTACACTTGCTGAAAGTGAATTATAAACAGGGTCAATCTCGGCAACATCGGGCACAGAACCTGCATAGCTTTTTAAAGCAAAAATGCTCATTAATGAGTTGGGGTTAGCTTTTATAAAGGCTAAGTAAACCGCCTTTTTCTCCTTTTCAATTAAGTCGCTTCTGCTTTCAATATTATCACTAAACTCTTTTGATTTCCGTTGTTCTTCAGATGCTGCCTGATAGTCCTTATTAAGCTGCATCATTTTTTCATTTGCAGGCGCTAATAAAATATTTAATTTATCATTATCAGCATTAATAGGGCCAGCGATAACTTTTGCATTATTAATTGAATCAGGACTAGTTACCGAAATGGTTCCTGCTTCCAGATAAAGGTTGATATAGCCTAAATCATTTGAACGCAGCCCCGTACCCTTTTTATTAACTATTAAATAAGCGGCTTTAGGCTCATCTATAGTGCCGCTAAAAGTAAAAGAGCCATTTGTTATTGTGGTTGAATCTGTTTGCCGGCCCGCAGCATTGCTGTACATTAAGTATGCTTTAGCAGGTGCCGATAGTTGCCCCACTTTGCCGTTCAACGTATAGCCGGCTGTTTGCGCATTTACCAGTGCTGGTGTTATAAAAGTTGCAACAGCAACCAATAATGATTTAATATTTTTCATTTTTTAGTTTAGTTTAAACCAGTAATTATTTGTTTGAAGATGGGCATAACTAACATCAGCAACAAACAAAGTCTCAAAAACCATAAATTTTCTGCTATATGGCTTATATTGCTATATATTTTACAGTTTTTGCTAATAAAATTTAATATTGGCGTTCGTCTTTTCGGTTAGTTAAATCACATGCCAAAAATTGAAGCAAGCTGTTTATCCCTATCCGCTTCAGTTTTGTCATTGTCGCCATACCTGCCAATTATTTTGCCATTAGGATCTACCAGCACGGTTGTTGGGTATTCAGTAATTGCAAATTGAGTTTGGGATATACTTTGAGTGCCTCTAATGTCTACCATTTGCAGCCAGGGCAGGTTATTTTTTTCAATGTCTTTAACCCACGCATCTTTATTAGATTCAGTAGCAATACCTAAAATTTCAAATCCTTTGTCGTGGTATTTGGCATACAACGCCTTTAGGCCCGGAAAGGCCGCGTGGCATGGCCCGCACCAGCTACCCCAAAAGTCAATCAATACGTATTTGCCTTTAAGCGAGCCAAAATTCATTGGTTTACCCTGCGGATCATTCAGAATAAAGTCGCCTACTATACTTCCCAAAGCCGATCTTTTCATTCCATTAATATTGCTTTCGATCTCACTTGAAAAATATCCCTTTTTATACTCGGGCGTAAGCATACTGTATAACTCCTCACGCTTAGCAAGGCTGAAATCGCGGATGTAACGTTCCAAAAGAACCATAGACGCAAATGAAGCAGGGTTTTTACGTATAGTTGCTTCCAAAATATCATCTTTGGCCGTTGTATTTTCAGCGGTCATTGCATTATAATCCTTCATAAGCGATTTGTATTTCTGAGTAGAAGTATCAACGTTATTACTATCAACATAATCCTTGCCGTACTTCCTATACAACTTGTCCATAAGGTTTTTTTCAAGGGGCTTAGTTTCCTCATTAAATTTCGCATAAACATTCTGCGCATCAGAACCGGTAACTTTTGAGTTTGGCATACTTTCCATATCAGCATTCAAATCAATTACCGAGGGGTGGTCAACCAGGATACCGAACGGCGCATAACCATGCTTGATTTTTACCTCAAAGCTGCTGTAAAACATATACATCGTAGCTTCTTTAAATGGCCGCTTAAACATAAAGGCTCCGTTTATAATCATCACGCTATCGTGCTTTTCATTAAGCAGGTGATTGTATATATGCACAAATTCACCGTTATATTTTTCGTCAGCAGTTCCTTCAATAACTATCATCGGGCTGCCTGTATCCTGTGCCTGCACTTTACTTATCACGGCCAACGCAATAAGTAAAATAAATTTTAATCTTTTTCTCATGATTATTTATCAAAAATTGATTTCAGCATTTTGTCCATATCTTCTTCAGTACCACCATAGCTATCGCCAAAACGGCCTAATATTTTACCGTTCGGGCCTATCAATATTTTTGTTGGGATAGAAGCAATGCCATATCTCTCATCCAAATCATCAGGATTATTAATGTGTTTCATGATCATATCCATATTAAGGCCTCTTAATATATTATGCCATATACCTACACCGTCTTTAGTAACAGCAGCATTCCACACAGCAATTTTTCCATCGTCGTCAGCAATTCCTATCACATCAAAGCCTTTGCTTTTGTATTTGTTATACAGTTCGATCATGTGAGGATTACTTTTGCGACAGGGTACACACCAGCTGGCCCAAAAATCAAGCATTACATATTTGCCCTTAAAATCAGATAAGGATATAGGTTTGTCGTTGATATCTGTTTTAGTGAAAACAGGGGCCATACTGCCGGGCATGCCGGCCTCTATAGCTTGAATTGTAATTGCTAATTCTTTTGCCGGTGCTGTCGCCTTCAACTCATCATTAAAATTGTTATATATCCTTTTACTTGAGTCAAGGCTCATGCTTTGAACATAATACCTCATCCAGTCAAGCGTGACATATGAATTTGGGTGATCAAGAAAAAACTGGTAGGTCACCTTTTTGATCCGGGCATTATATGGTTCAAATTGATCATGTATGGCAGCAGCTTTTTCATGATCTTTTTCTTTCATAAAAGCCTCTTCCAATGGCTTCATCTCTGCGCGAATGGGTGCAGTTTTTGATTGAAGTTCCTCGAATTCATTTTCCGTTTTTGATCCGTTTAGTTTAATGCTTTTTAAGTCTGCAGGGTCGCCGGTTAGTTTTAATACACCAGGCTCAAGGTAAAACTCCTTCAGCCTGTCTTCTTCCTGATACCTGGTTATTACTTCCCCCGTTTTTTTGAATAGGATGCGGGCACTTACCGGCTGACTTATATTGCCCTTTAGTGTAAATTCATTCCCTGCAACGGCTTTTGTTTCGTGTGCATATTTCCCGGCAGAGTCTTCATAATAAAATAAAACCGAGTCGACATGAGTGCCGCTTAAACTGCCTTTTATAAGAAATGGTTTGCCAGTATCCTGGCTTTGTGCAAAACCGTGATTTAAAAACAACAGCGCAGCAATGGTGCATATAGCCCTATACTTTTTCATAATTAGTTAAGATTTTTTAATTGATTTTCGGAAAGACCTGGTAGATATGAAACCC